>Ga0207720_100039_pt1 | contig 146753 bp, 144 predicted proteins | sample A23P2SouthBayCA_2_FD_187751 | JGI IMG/M metagenome (GOLD analysis project Ga0207720, IMG submission 187751) | Aerobic enrichment media microbial communities from Eden Landing Ponds, California, USA - A23 E3 (2) (SPAdes) | ecosystem: Environmental > Aquatic > Marine > Unclassified | place...
AACGAAAAACACTTGATCAGATGCCGAAATTTGGGCTCTGAAATTCCCCAGCGCTTATAATACTTGTTATTCATTGTATAGCAATATGTTACAAACTTTTATAACATGCTATACTTCATAAGACCCTATTTTAAGTTTAAAATGTACAATTAAAAGCCAAACTTCCATTTAATTATAATTTTGCAAACTGTTGCATACCAGTATATTGAAAATTATAGACGGGTAAACTATTAGCAATACATCATTCCATCGTAAAACCAGCTATTGTGAAAAAATTATTACTGCCCTTACTAATCGCTGCAATGGCACTTTGCACAACGCAGGCTGTACAAGCTCAAAGCAATATTGGCTTTCGTACCGGCCTCAACTTTGCCACTTTCGTCGATCGCCCCAGTAATACAAGCGTAGATTCGCGGACTGGATTACTGGTAGGCACATACTTCAATTTTAAACTGGTGTCTATACCTGTTTGGATACAAACCGAGGGCTTATACACCCAAAAAGGGTTCGAATCTGGAGATGCTACGCTCAAAATGGATTACCTGGAAGTTCCGGTGCTGGTAAAAGTGAACTTTGGTTCGGGGCGCTTCCAGCCCCATGTGTATGGCGGCCCCTACTTTGGGTTTCCAATCAACAGCGAAATAACGGGAAATAACCTCACCCTTCAGGTTAATAATCCTGAAACGGATATTGGAGTGGTGCTTGGGGCCGGCACCGATATAACCGTCGGCCTCACCAAGATAAATATTGGTGCTCGTTACAGCTTTGGGCGCGATGATGCCATTCAAGACACCCCTGGTAAAAACAGTGTGATTTCTATTGTGGCAGGTATTAATCTATAGGTCAACAATTTCAATAAATCGGAGCTTCATCATACTGGATGAGACCTTTTTTATTTTTACATCCTATCGCTGTTTAACAGGCAGAAGTGTAGCCATTTCTGTCAGCTAAATAGGAGCTATCTCATTCTCTCCGTTTTATTGCTCAACTGGTACAATCTGCCCGGTAGGCGTAATTTTTTCGCCCGGGGCAGGTTCTTTCTGCGGAAAGTCGTTAATAGGCACATTGGGATCCCGGTCGTGTGGCACATAGTGGCTATGCGATCCATGAGAAACAGCGGTATAGGATTTGGAATTAAAATACCCCAGCGAATCGGCCAGGGCCAGGCCCGCCAGCACGATCACTATTGCGATAAAAATATATTTAAATCTATTTTTTGAGGTCATCGTTGTCAGAGGGATCAAAAGTTCAAAGTCTGAGGTAAAAGATAAGGCTTCCGCTTGATTACCGAAACGGTATTTTGAACATTGAGGTATACCATTTTTAACAAACATCTGCCGATGCTGCGTAAACTGATATATCTCAACTGGTCGGCCTTTATGAACCGGCTGACCACCTTCCAGACGTTCTTGGTGGCGGGATATATCGTGTTCCTGCTGATGCTGTTCTCCAATCTCATAGGTTCAGCCCTGGTGATTGTCTTTTTTGGTCAAAATATGATCGTGGGGCAGCAGCTTTCCTGGATCACACCGCAGATCCACCAGCTCATTATCCTTATTTTTGCCAACGTTCTTTGGATTCTGCACTTCTCGTTTACCAGCACGCGCCTACTCAACATGGAAGAAAACCGCAAGCTACTGGCCTACGGCTATCCCGTAAAAAAGCTGAGCTGGCACCTCAACCTAATGGGCTTTTTTCATCCCCTTAACGTGATCTATAATTTCACCTGGCTCGTCTTTCTCCTTCTTCAAATTAAACACCTCATGTATGTGCCGGTAGTACTGGCCGTTGTACTGCTTAACTACGCCATCATTTATTCCATCAAGCACCGGTTTTTAAAGATCGTTGAAAAACGGTTCAAGCTTATTGTCTTCAGTGCACTCTTCGTAATATTTGGCAGCATCCAGGCCATCGCTATTATTTCCAGGCAATTCGAGGCTATTGTTTCTAAGTATCTACCCAGCATAACTTCCCTGAACAACTACCTATTTTATACGCCCGGTGGACTGTTGCAATATTCGGCTGCGGGCGATTACAACCTCACCACCGCATCTGTAATTTATGGATTCTCCGCCCTGTTGGTGTTCCTAATCTTTCGCGATCACTTCTTCAAAACGCGCGAAGGCCTCCAAAAGCCAGTTAAAGAGGGCAACATATACAAGCGAAACCGCCTGTGGAACTTCCTCCGTAAATGGCTGGGACTCAACGCCGGTAAGTTCTATTATTATATATTCTCTCATTCCTACAACCGCCTACAGTTGCTCACTATTGCACTTATCCCGGCCGTATACATTCCGCTGCTGCTACAGCTGGGCAACAATTACTACAGCAATCTGCTGATCCCTACGATGCTGGCCGCCATCCCTGTAGCACTGCTGGCCATGGGCATGGCAAACATGTTTGGTTACGAAAACAAGGAGTTTCTGCTGCACAAGCAGTTTCCGTTATCCATGGAGAAACAGCTCAAGGAACGGTTTCTCGGTATTATCATCGTCCCGCTGATGATTTTCTACCTGATTACCACGGCCGAAATTCTGTACCTCCCCCAGCTCGGCTCGGTCATCGAAATTTACATAGCCAACACCTTTTTCTTCGTCTGCTTTACGCTCGTCTTCCTGTGGTCTTCATTTTACTACTACAAGCAGGTTGACTATTCCTCATTCAGCTTTAAGCATCCCATCATCTCACAGAAAGTCACCTTTATGATGACCTTCCTGATTTTCGGGCTCGGCTACGCCGTTTTTGCCCCGCTCGGCAGCTACCAGAACTACCGGCTGTATGTGATGGGCTTTCTGATACTGGCTATATCCCTATACCTGTGGCGCAATATGGATGTACTCGTGCTGGCCTTTGAAAAACACATTATGCACCGCGTCTGGGCCGATGCGGACCAATAACTTTGATTTCGGCCACTTCTTTATATCTTAGCAGACTAAACTCGTTGGGTTAATATTTCGGGATGTTCAAAAAACTTATTGAGTACAATTGGAAGGTGTTCCGTCAATCGCTTACGGGCACAAAAATTGCCGTATTCATTATTTACGGACTAAGCCTGGCCCTCATCTTCTCGCAGATTATCAGTACGGTGTATTTAATCATCACGCTGCAAAACACCCAGCTCAGCGAGATGTTCAAATGGTACACTCCACAGCGCGGTCGGTTTATTCTGCTGGTTTTCGCAAACCTGCTCTGGCTTTCGCAATTCTTCTTCACCAACATCCGGCTGATGAAGCTGAAAGAAAACCGTAAGCTGCTTACCTGGGGCTATCCAGTCCGAAAGCTCTCGCAATATCTTACCCTGCTTACGTTTCTACATCCGATGAACCTGTTATTCAACCTGAGCTGGCTTATCTTGCTGATTTTTCAGTTTGGCAGCACGCATTATCTTCCCATTGCACTGGGGATTATGATCCTCAATTTTTCGCTCATCTTTTCGGCCAAATTCAGGGTACTTACGGTCATCAAAAACTATCAAAAGTGGCTGCTGGCTTTATTTTTAACTGTTTTAGTCGTAGCAAGCGCCATGGTTGAAAGCCTTTTCTCGAGCACGCTGTTTACCCATTTCGAAAGCTATATCCCACAGCTCAATAAAATTCTTGTAGTTCTACCCGGCGGGCTCATCGCCAGTGCTCACATGGTTTTAAAACCCCTATTAGCACAAATTATGGCTCTCTTTTTCTGTGGAGCTGTCATCCTGCTGCTACATCGCGATCATATTTTCAACACACAGCAGTCGCTGCAGATTTTGAGTAGCCAATCAACCGCCAACACCAAGACAGGGTGGTTCCGTAGTTGGCTGTGCAGTCAAACCGGTAACCACGCAGGCAAGTATCTATATTACGTAATCACACATCCGTACAACAAAATTCAGGCCCTGCTATTTGTTGTCTTTCCGATTCTGTACGTGCCCTATATGGTCTCGCGGATGGAAGAACTCGGTACTTCAAAATTTCTTGTCCTATTCTTTTTCATGTACGCCCCTATGGGATTCCAGCTAATGTTCCTCGGAAATATGTTTGGCTATGAGCACCGTGAGCTCCTCAAATCCATGCAGTTTCCCGAGGGTCTGGAACATCAGCTAAGGGAGAGATTTCTGGGTGCATTGATCATCCCATTAACATTGCTGGTTATCATCAGCGGGGCCGAAGTCATCATCCTGATGGACGTCGAAAACCTGCTCTCCATCGTGCTGGGTAATATTCTCATCTTCGAAGCCTTCTTGCTTATTTTTCTGTGGAGTACGTTCAACCAATTTGTTGAAGTAGAGTGGGTCTCGTTCAGTTTTACCCAACCGGTCATCTCGCAGTCAGTAGCCGTTACAATTAGCTTATTGATGTTCTTATTTAGTGCTATCATTTATATCCCATATGGCTCTTATGAGGAATTTAAACAGATCGGCATGCTGGTGTTGATTGCCATCTCCAGTTTTTGCATTTACCAATATATCGATAATATTGAACAGCTCTTTACCTCTAAAATTACTCCTGACTTATGGACCAGGCTATAAAAATAAGCGGTCTTCAAAAATCATATGGCAACACGGCCGTGCTCGAGGACTTTGAACTGTCGGTACCCTCTGGCAATATTTTCGGGCTCATTGGTCCAAACGGTGCAGGCAAAAGTACGCTTATTGGTATTCTTACCGGTCTGCTCGATTACGACGGAGGACAGATAGTAATCAACGGTCGGGAGCTCAATGAACAGAATGAACAAAACATTAAACGTCAGATCGCCTCGGTCCTGCAGCCGCCGCTTCTTTTTGAACATTTTACCAGCCACGATTTTCTGCACTACATCTGTGATATCTACAACATTGACATGCAGGACCGGCAGCAAAAAGTGGATTCCATGCTCGAATATCTGGGACTTTCGGAATTCAAACATGCCAAGATTAACAAGCTCTCGGCCGGTAGTCGCAAGAAACTATCGTTTTGTGCCGCCATCCTTAGCCAACCCAAGATCTTGTTTTTAGACGAACCGTTTGAAAGCATCGACGTGATTTCTATTGGACGAATGAAAACCATCCTGAACCGCCTGCAGGAAAAAGGGGTCACGACTATCATCACCAGTCACATCCTGGAAATAGTTGAAAATCTGTGTGATGATATCGCTATCCTGCACAACCAGAAAATTATTGCCTATCTGGATTCGGAAACCCGCAAGGAACTCCAGAAAGACTCCAGCCTCAGCGAGATTTTTGAAAGCTATGTTGAAGTGGAGAAACCTAAAAACGATGTGCTCAAGTGGCTGTAAGATATAATATGTCGCGAATGAAGCTTGCTTAAAACTTTCCATTTGTTCAAAACTTGAAAAGTCTGGATTTCAGTTAAACAGTACAAGGTAGTTGTACCCCCCCCTTACAATAAATATGTTCAAGAGTAACCCTTCACAACAAAAAGCCTATCTAATTCGTCCGACGACAAGCCCAGTCGCCGGACGAAATTGAGCTCTGCTTCGGAATGTCCCCACCACCAAGCGAAATTTTGCTTAATGATTTTCATCGCACCGTTGTTTATAATGAAATATAACCTTCAATAAAGAGGTGCTGTTATGGAATCTGTTCCACTCACCAAAAACAAGAAGGACCCGAAGCACGAAATCGGTTATTTCGAACGCCTGCCGACTCATGTCCGTGACCTGCGTAACACCCCGCCCGACCTGTTTGAAGATGTGAGCTTTACCGACTGGTCAAGCCTGAGTTGGGATGAAGTCAATCGTCCCTACAAGGTGGATAAATGGGCCGAAGGCAAGAAAAAATGGGAGGAAGAACACGGCGAACGGATGGGTGTCAAAGAAGGCTGGAAGCATTTTAATAAGTCGTTCCACCAGCTGTTTATCAAAGACGTGCCCGAAGAGAAAGAACAAACACGTTCTGCCATATGGAACCGCCTGATGAAACTAGACATTCACGGAGCGGGCGAAGCTATTGAAGAGCTGGTTCAACTGCTGGTATGGAACAAGGTGCACCGCGTGGAAGATGCGATTTGGGATCCCCGCGGCAAGCGGGCGCTCTTTGAAGGTCTCGATGTAGAAAAACCGGAGGTGCTGTTTCTCGGCGCCGCCGACGGCTACGAAGCCATGCAGCTGCTGGCACAGTATCCCGGCGGACACGCGGTTTTGGTTGATTACGATGAGTTCTGCAAGACCGACCGTTTCGGAAAGTTTCCGGCACAGTATCCTTTTTTGGGAAACAATCCCGCCACCGGCAACCAGAAAGTCTATTACAAAGAGGATATGAATATCGACTTTGTGGTCGATGATATCCGCAACCTAAAGTATGGCAAAGAGTTCGATATCGTCGTAAGCATTGGACTGATCGAGCACTTTCCCGATGAGTACAAACATGAAGCGTTTGATATGCACCGGCAATTTCTGAAGCCGGGCGGTTACGCTATCCTTACCACGCCCCGAAACCAGCTGCGCAGCAAGGCTTTTTACACCGTGATGAGCGACTACATGAACTACGGTTACCGCGAACTGATGGATATCCACCAGATGGGTCTCTACGCCTGGGAGCACGGCTTTGAGATCCTACGCGCCGGCTACATCAAGGCACATAATGGACTAATTTGCAAGGTGCGATAAACTAACCGCTGAGGTACGTAGAGTATATCACAGAGTCTCGCAGAGAATCTTTTTTGTTTTTTTTCTCTGTGCATTCCTCCGTGTAACTCTGTGGTTAAATACGCTTCTGGCTGCAGATAGGTAATGCTCTTATTTGCCGACAATAAATACGGCTCAACCTCTAATCACTTCCAAATTTTAACTGAAGTAGCCACCAAGCTGTATTCTTCCTGCAACCCTGTAATCTTTTTGGAATCTTCACCGGCGTCTTCGGCATAATGTTTGGCTTTTTCCTCAGATAACTTTTTTACGTTGAACATACCTTTCAGCACTACCTTTTTGCCGGCAGTATTGGTTGGGATAAAGAAACTGTAATCCTTAAATGTGATACGCGCTTCATGCTGGCCATCGGCAAGGATAAAGAAGCATCCCTTCTTTTGGCAAACCTGTTTAATCTGTCCCCGGGTGACCACCTGCTGATCCTTGTAAGCATCACTTTTAGAGATGAGATTCTCTAAATCCAAAGGAGTGCCCGAAGCTTCAAAGTCCGATCCATAAATCTCGTACTGCTCCGTTGACTCAACAGGATCTGAAAGGCTAATGGCCTCCTTTTCCTGCGACTGCTGTTGAGCCACACAAATCGAGGTAAAAGAAAATAGAATGGTGAGTATTAGTAAACATCTCATAGGCTATGAATGTATGGTTGGTGGTACCTCAATTAGAATAATGGAGCTACCAGATCACAAATCTCTTCGAGCAGCTGTCGGTGCTCGTCAGTCATGGAATCTTTGGTATGTGAATCGATATCAAGCTCGGCCACAAATTCGCCATTCTTTTTAACAGGCACTACAATTTCGGCTTTCACGTGAATACTGCACGCCAGATAGTTGTCCTCCTGATCCACATCTTGCACCATGTAGGTCTCGTTGGTCTCGGCCGCCTGCCCGCAAATGCCCGTGCCAAACGGAATGCGCGTATGTTCGGTTTCTTCTCCAACATAAGGTCCAAGTATCAATTCGCGATCAGCATCGGGATCCACCAGGTAAAATCCTACCCAGTCAAATACGTCAATCTGATCCGCAAGATACTGGCAAATATTCTGCAGTTTCTCATCGCGGCTCTTGTTAGGATTATCAATAGTCTTTTTGATACTGCCTAATAAAACTCTGTAGTCTTCAAAAATCGAAATGTTCATTTCCTGCTGCTGTAACGTTGCAATTTGCCTTTCAAATCTAAGGTTTAATTGCTCTCTAAAAAAGGGAATAAACAATTAAAATTTAAAAAACCATTTTCTATCTTTGGCCCTATGTTTGAAGAGCTCCTCAACCAAAGCGACTTTCTTTCAACTTATCTAACTGGCACAACCACTCTTTTTGTTGCTGCCTTCACTTCCATCATATCGGTGGCCAATCCGCTGGCAGCTATTCCCGTATTTCTTTCGCTAACGGAGCGTAACACCGAATCTGAACGTGTGCATATTGCTCAAAAGTCATCGCTCTATATGTTCTTGGTGCTTACCATTTTTCTGCTGGCGGGTACCTACATCATGAGCTTTTTCGGAATCAGCCTGCAGGGTATCCGCATTGCGGGTGGACTCATTATTTTGCGTGCCGCGTATGCAATGTTGAATCCAAGCGACACCGAACGCAAGATTTCGGAAGAAGCAGAGGAGGCTGCCAAACAAAAAGAAGACATCTCTTTTAGTCCCATGGCTATGCCTATGTTGTCGGGTCCGGGCAGTATCGCCGTAGTGATTGGACTAGCTTCTCAGGCAGATGGATTTATTGATCTCCTAATTGTAATGGGATCTATAATACTCGTAGCCCTGCTTTCCTATGGTGTACTCCGGCTGGCTCCATTTTCTGCACGCTATATCGGTCCCACGGGCATGAATGCCATCACCCGCATGATGGGCTTTATTGCCATGGCCATCGGCGTGCAATTTATTCTGAATGGGATATCGACGTTTTTTGGAGTTTAAGGCAGCAAAAGTTGAAAAAACGTGAAACGACAAACGGTAAAAGGCAAAAGTGATACGGGAAACTCTGGCAGTTGGCTGTAAATAGCTAGCAGTGTCTTACTGCCCACTGATTACTAAATCACTGCCGCTTCATTATCAGCCGCAGCCCATCCAGGGTCAACATCGGGTCGATCACATCAAAATAGTCGGTATGGGCACCGATTTTCTCCGACAGGCCACCCGTAGCCAGAACCTTGACCGGGTTCCCCATCTGGGATTTCATCCGATCAATAAGTCCTTCGATCATACAGATGTGTCCCAGTACCAATCCCGACTGCATCGACTCCATCGTATTGCGACCAATCACATCGGCCGGTGGTTCGAGTGGAATCTGTGATAGCTGTGCCGCCTTACCCACCAACGCATCCACCGTCACTTTAAGCCCCGCACAAATTGATCCACCAATAAGTTCGCCCGGCTTCCGTACCGCAATCACCGTAGTTGCCGTACCAAAATCCACAACTATGCAATCTTCCTCAAATAGGTCGTAGGCTCCCACTGCATCTGCAATAAGATCAGCACCCACACTCTGCGGACTTTTCGTTTTTACCTTAATACCGGTTTCCACTTTTCCATTTAAAATAAGCGCCTGGGTATGCGATCGCTTTTCAAAAACCTGGCTGATTGTCTGCGTAAGCTGTGGTACCACGCTACTGATAATAATACGATCAAAATTGCTGTACGAGAGCCCTTCGTCATCAAACAGATTGGCAAAAAGTACCGCATATTCGTCAGCCGTCTTGTCGGCATCGGTTTGGATCCGCCACTGTTGTGTCCATTCCCCATTGTGAGAAGCGCCGATAACGATATTGCTATTTCCTATATCAAGTGCGAGTAGCATAAGCTGTAATTTTGTTGCAAATTGAGCAGCTAAAAATAGTATGGCTCATATCTACATCAAAATTTGTATAATAGCTATGATTCTAATATGATCAACCGTCGAAGTACTAATTGTTAATTGACTTATCTGTACAGATGGATTTGGCAGATCATCTTTTGCGACTTTTTGCATATGACAACTGGGTGAACGAGCAGGTGCTGTTGAGTTTGCAGGACAATCTCGACCAAATTGATGAGGCCGGTCAAGCTGTTAAGTACTTTGCCCATATTGCCGGCGCGCAGGAGCTCTGGTATCGACGGATAGAGGGTAAATCGCAGGATAATATGGAGATATGGCCCGACTATGATCTACCCGTGGCACTTCAAAAAATAACCACACTGTACGAACGCTGGCAGCAACTCATCAAAAACAACCGATCTGAACTGGATCGTATCATCTCGTACCAAAACTCCAAAGGCACTTCATATGATACACCGCTGTCGGATATCCTGCACCACGTGATTATTCACGGGCAGCATCACCGCGCGCAGATCGCCAAGTTGTTACGAAATGCAAAAATCGACCCGCCGGCAACCGATTTCATCTACTTTAGCCGCACTAATTAGTATATTCTCGCTCGCAAATTGCAACAAAACTTACATGAGGTCCCGTTCTGAAACTTCTTGAACAATTTCTGGCCGACTTCTCAAGCTTTATGTGGGGTATGCCGCTCGTCATACTTTTAGTAGGCGGCGGACTTTTCTTCCTGATTTATTCTCGCTTTGCCCCTTTTAAATACCTTAAACACGCCCTGGATATCCTTCGAGGGAAGTACGACAACCCCGATGACCCCGGCGATATCTCACATTTTGAAGCCCTTTCCAGTGCCTTAGCCGCAACTGTAGGCATGGGCAACATCAGTGGCGTTGCTGTGGCTATCTTTATGGGTGGTCCCGGCGCCCTCTTCTGGATGTGGGTCAGTGCCTTTGTTGGGATGGCAACCAAGTTTTTTACTTGTTCGCTATCTATTATGTACCGCGGCAAAGACTCCGAGGGTAAGGTCCAGGGCGGACCAATGTATATGATACGAGAAGGACTTGAAAAGCGATGGAGCGGAAATTGGACCTATCTATTTAAACCCCTGGCCGGACTCTTTGCCGTAGCAGGAATTTTTGGACCACTGCCTATTTTTCAGGCGAATCAGCTTACTCAGATTTTGCGCGACTCAATCTATATTCCCCAGGGCTGGGTTGCGGCCAACGCCCACTTTGGCGGCGATATTATTACCGGAGTTGTACTCGTCGTTCTGGTCTCCATCGTCATCTTTGGCGGTATTACCCGTATCGGTAAAGTCACCTCACGGCTGGTTCCGGCCATGGTGATTATTTATGTTGGATGTGTTATTGCCATTTTATCCATTCACATCACCGAAATCCCCCATTACCTCGGACTTATTGTAACAGATGCCTTTACCGGCAAATCCGTGATGGGGGGCGCCGTAGGTTCGCTCATTGTAATTGGAATACAACGTGGGGTTTTCTCAAATGAGGCCGGTCTGGGTACCGAAGCCCTGGCCCACGGAGCGGCAAAAACCAAGGAGCCGGTCCGCGAAGGATTAGTCGCCATGCTCGGCCCCGCCATTGACACCATCATCACCTGTACCATGACCGCTTTGGCCATTTTGGTTACTGGCGTCTGGAAATCAACCGAGGCCAACGGTGTAACGCTAACGCTCAATGCCTTTAACGAAGCACTTCCAGAATTCGGAACCTATCTTCTGGTGATCTGCGTAGTATTTTTTGCTATCAGCTCTATGCTTACTTACTCCTACTACGGCACCAAGTGCCTCGGTTACCTGATCGGCGCCGACAAGCAACACTGGTACAACTACTTTTATGTAGCATCCATCATCTTTGGTTCGGTTGCCTCAATCGGGGCTGTCATCGATCTTATTGACGGGATGTTTGCCCTGATGGCGATTCCTACAATGATTTCCACCATCCTGCTTGCTCCTAAAGTCAAAGAGGCCGCAACCGACTACTTCTCGCGTATCGAAACCTTTGAGGTCTATGATTAGATTATGAGCCAACCTCGCGTATCTGTAATCTTGCCGGTGTACATTGCCGAGGTAAGCTGGGTCGGTCTATCGAAAGTTTGTTAAACACACAGGGATCCAACAAGCGGACGGATCTTACATAGCCCGGATGGATACGGATGATATTTCTCTTCCATAAACGCGCCGAAATGCTTGGCCAGTACACCATGTAAATTACTCAGTATATCGATGTGGATCCCAACAAGATTAGACAGAATATCTATGGTCGTCCCGTCCTCTCTTATAAAGATCTTCCCCCAGCCCAACGATTGCTATATCATATCTTATGTTAGAAACCGGGGCGTAAACAAAAATCCAAAGCTACTTGAAGCAGAAGCAATATTCACAGGACACCCCTTACCTGTTTGCTGCGTAAAAAGCTACCGCTTGACACGGACGCACAGAAAAACCACATCTTAACAGTCTCTTAATATTTGACCGATTTTCAATGATTTAGCCATTACGGCAACCCTCCCACCTATCATCGAAACTATTAATATAAAATTGGGTATCACCTTAATTAGTTAGGCTTACCATTTTATCCTGCTAAACCTTTCTCGTTATCGACAATCCGCCTATTACTGCAACTTTTCGGAGTTACTCTGCGTATTTTTAGTACACTCAAAACCGAGGTCAATTACCTCGAAAAACACTCTTTTAAATAAAAAAATTTTTACCAATAGACATGAAAACTATCAAGGGATTATTCTTAACAATCAGCATTACACTTATCGCTATAGCTGGTGTTAAGGCTAGTTCTACCCCTACAACGATCAAAGATAATATTTTTACAGCCATCCGTAGTATTGACTATACCAGCGTCAACGTTCTGCTTTCTGAAGGAATGGATATCGATACGGTTGACCAGCAAGGCAACACGCCCTTAATGGTTGCATCCAAAATCGGTAACCCCCGTATTATGGATATTTTGTTAGCCCACAATCCCACTGTGAACTTGCAGAATAAAAAAGGATCCACCGCGTTAATGATAGCGGCAAGGACGGGACAGTTCCATATAGTGAAAAAACTTGTCACAAATGGTGCTGATATTTCGATGCGTAATGAAGATGGTAACACAGCTTTAACACTCGCATCAAAGTTTGGTCACAGCCAAATTGTAACTTATTTGAAAAAGTTGCGTACGCAAGAACCCCTTGCAAAGTAACATTCTAAGCATAGAATACACCTTTGAGCCCCGGCGCAGTAACCGCTGGGGCTTTTTTATTGCACAGTGTGGAATGGTGGCGGCATTCTGTTATATTTTAAGAAATTAAATCAAACACGCCACCATGTCTGATGTCATTCTCGGTATCGACCCCGGTTCCCGAAATACCGGTTACGCTATCCTTACCCAACAGAGTGGCAAAATGGTAGCGCTGCGTTGCGACGTTCTCAAAATGGCTCATATGGATGATCATGCTGATCGCCTGCAGTACATTTTTGAGGAAGTTTCTAAAATTATCTCTTCTTTTGAACCTACCTCTTGTGCCGTAGAAACACCGGTTTACGGGGTAGATCCCCTGGCTATGCTCAAACTAGGCCGGGCTCAGGCCGCGGCCATGCTGGCCATCACCAACCACGATATTGGGGTCACGGAGTATTATCCCAAGCAAGTAAAGAAGTCGATTACCGGTAACGGCAACGCTAGCAAAAAACAGGTGGCTTTTATGCTTCGCAAGACGGTTTCGCTCCCGGATGAAGAACTGTCCAAAGATGCCACTGATGCGTTGGCCGTAGCTTGGTGTCATCTTATGAAACAAAACAGTTTTAACCGTCAGGCTCCCAAATCGCAGAAGAAAACACATCAAAATAACAGTAAATCGAGCTGGGCCGATTTTGTAGAAAATAATCCAGACCGCGTGAAGTAGGTCCCTTATATGTCGAAGTCTCTAAGTGTTTAAGTGTTAATGTATTAGCGCCGGACTGAGCCTTTATACGTTAGCACGTCAAGCTTACGCTTCTAACTCATTGAATATTTTATAGGCTTTTTAAAAAAATAGTAGCAAAAACGTAACAGATGATTGGTTATTTAAAAGGTACAATACACAAAAAGTCGCCCGAACAACTCATCTTAGATGTTCGTGATGTCGGGTATTTGCTGGAGATTTCTAACCAAACTTACGATGAATTGCCCAGCGAAGATGAGGAGGTAGAACTGCTGGTCTATCATCATGTGACGGATAACGATCAGCGGCTGTTTGGATTCGCAAGTCAAAACGAGAAAGACCTTTTCGAATTGTTAATCACAGTAAAGGGCGTGGGACCAAAGCTGGGACTCACCATCCTGTCGGGACTACCCGCTGAGGAAATTACGGGTGCTATTGTGCAGGAAGATAAATCTGCCCTTTCCCAGATTAAGGGCATTGGCAAAAAGACGGCCCAGCGCATGATTTTGGAACTCAAGGATAAAATTTCTGAAATGGTTGATGCCACGTACAGTTCAACCAGCAGTACTTCCAATGTAGCCAGCAATGTCAAGGAAGAAGCCGTTTCTGCACTTCAGTCGCTTGGCTTTAAAAAGCGGGACGCTGAAGAGTCCATTGAGCTTGCGGCCAAGGGGGAAGATATTGATGGCGATGTACAAAAGCTGGTTAAGAAGGCATTATCTAAAATGGATAAATAGCTGACTCTAATTTCGCCAATATTTGGGAATAAATATGACGAAAAGGGTGAACAATTCCAGGCGGCCAGCCCACATCAAAAAGACCATCACCGTTTTTGAAAGCGGCGAAAAGGCAAGGTAGTTACTCATTGGCCCAACAATCCCAAATCCAGGACCAATATTTCCTATACAAGCGGCGGATGCACTCATTATTTCCAGCGTTTCGAGGTCTAGGCCAATACGGTACGATTCTATCTCAATAATCAGCGCGCCTATCAGAAAGGTAACTATATATAACAGAATCATTATCGTAACACGACGAGCCGTTTTGTTTTTGATAATATTCTTTCCAACGCGGATAGATTGAACTGCGCGTGGATAGATGGTGGTAAAAAGCTGTTTAGCAAACGTTTTTATGGTGACAATCCAGCGGAAAACTTTAATTCCACCCCCGGTACTTCCGGCACAACCTCCGATAAACATCATCATAAACAACAGCGTTTTTGCCATTGTATTCCATGTATTGAAATCGTGACTTGCATATCCGGCGGTCGTTACAATGGTCAATACTTGAAATAAGCTATGTCGTAGGGCATCCTGTGGTTTCTCAAAAGTGTTGCCTGAAACCATCACAAATATTATTCCTGCTGTTAGCAAGATAATAAAGCTGTAAAAGATGAATTCAGTATCTCGATACAGCTTCCTGGGCCTACCGGTAAATCCCCTCCACATCAAGGCATAGTTGACCCCAGCCATAAACATGAAGGGAATAATTATCCATTGCACTGTTGATGAAAAGGCAGCAATGCTTTTGGCCTCAGGCGAAAATCCACCGGTAGGCATGGTCGTTAGCGCATGAGCTACCGCATTATACAAGCCCATATCCGGAGACAAACCAATCAGATGAGATCCATAAAGTAACACCGCCAGCGTTATCGTAAGAATAACATAGAGCAACCATAAAATCCTTGCCGTTTCAACAATACGTGGCGTAATCCGATCGAACTGCGTACCGGGAGCTTCAGCTTCAATCAATTCTGATCCCCCTACCGATAAACGCGGAAGAATGGCTATCCCAAGTACAATGATCCCCATACCGCCAAGCCACTGCGTAATTTGACGCCAGAGCATAATTTCAGGACTATGGGCATCAAATGAAATAGACGCCATTACCGTAGCTCCCGTAGTTGTAAACCCGCTCATGCTTTCAAACAAGGCATTAATAGGATTGGCTACTGTCCCCGCTCCGGCCAGCACATAGGGAAGTCCCCCAACCAAGGTAACTCCTAACCAACTCAATGAGACCAGCAAAAATGTTTCCCGCAATCCCAATTGGGGATTCGTATCAAGTCGCTCCAATAAAAAACCGACGATCAATGACACTGCTATGGGTATCAAAAAAACCAACGGATTTTCTTGGCCAAATAACGAATAGATAAATGGCACGCTAAGTGGAACTGAAAGCCACTTTAAGATAGCCCCAAACAGACTCAGGACACAGAAAAGATCAACCTGTTTTCTCATAATTTATCCACCATATCTTCAGCTTTCCCCGTTGTCAGAATAACTAACTGATCCCCCAATTTTATGGAGGTATCCAACGTGGGAATTATAACATGGTTCTGGCGGGCTATCGCTCCAACTTCATACGGGTGGTCAAAGCGTTTTTTTAGATCCTCTATTGTTTCATTCAAAACCTGGCTCTCTGCATCGATCTTTATTTCAAATATCTCCCCACTTTCATGCTCCAACTCGGTTAAATGTCCTGTATAACTATCTTTTACATAGTTGGTTATACTTGAAGCAACAACTTCTCTGGGATGAATCACTCGCGTAATATCCAACGACTCAAAAAGCGATAAATACTGATTCTCATGAACAACACTTACCAATCGCGAACTTTCATGCTCTTGCCCTATCAGTGTTACCAATATATTTTTGGCATCATCATTTGTGCTTACCAATAAAATATCAGATTCAGGGATGTGCTCTTCTTCCCAAACCGAACGCTCAGTAATATCTGCCTGTAGCACCATAGCTTGGGACAGGTGTTCAGAAAGAAACTGGGCTCGTTCGGGATCTTTTTCGAAGATACGAATACTCAGTGGAGTATCCTCCAATAACAGGGCTGCTTGGTAACCAATATCTCCCCCTCCCAGAATATCAAACGTATCTTGCACCGGCTCCATCTCTGTCGATGCTATTGATATTCCAAAATCATCCACTTTTTGGGGAGGCCCAAATACCGTAATACGATCTCCTTCCTCAAAAGAGGTATCCTTTGATACAATGCTAAAATCACTGTCCCTAAAAATACCAACAACATTTATTTTTGGATATTTTTCGCAATGCTGAACTGTTTTATCAATCAGTTCACTGTCACTTTCCAATCTGAATTCCGACATTTTTACTTTTCCCTGGCAATACAACTCTTCATTAATTGATTCTTGCCGAGTGGACTGAAACCAGAGAAGGTCTGTAATTTGCTTTGCTGTTAAGTATGATCGGTCAATCATCGCATCAATCCCAAATGCCCCCTCCCTTGTATCCCAGATATTTGCAAACGATGGATCGGACACACGGGCAATCGTAAAACATTCGGTTAGAAGTTTAGCCATACTACCAATAAGAACATTGGTATGATCATCGGAGGTCGTTGATAGCACAATTTCAGCCTCTTTTATTCCCGCTGATTGTAATACCTCTTCTTCAAGTCCATTCCCCGCAATTACCTCAACTTCAAAGGGCACACGATCCAGGCTACTGGCATCCTTATCAATCATTGAGATCTCATGATCATCAATGAGATCTTCCATCACGCTCATACCCACCTGCCCTGCGCCAATAATTAGTATCTTCATAATAATGTAATTTATACCTCACTAATAGAAATGATAAGCAAACAATAGCCTCTGTAACTAAAAAATAATGAGAATTATGCCTCTCCCATAAGCTGATTAATACAAAACCATAAGAAGGGTCATCATCTTTAAAGAAATAACAATTATTTAATAGGGTTCGGGTTTGATTTGGGGGACGTGCTTTGTAGTATTGCTACGTAAAATTTCAGTAACATTTTCCTTACCTTAATAAATCACTACAACAAATACCATCCCAGTGTCTGACAAACAAACCATTCTTGTTGTTGATGACGAACAAGATCTCCTCGATCTCATAGAGTACAATCTTAAACAAGAGGGCTTCGATGTACTTAAGGCCGAAGATGGCGTAGAGGGTATCGAGATGGCTCGCGAGCACAGCCCTAACCTTGTGCTCCTAGATATCATGATGCCGAAGATGGACGGTCTAGAAGTCGTTGAACGCATGCGTGACGACAAAAAGCTTAAAAAAATACCCATTATTTTTCTGACCGCTCGCGGCGATGAAAAAACCGAGGTCCAAGGGCTCGACAAGGGCGGTGACGATTATATCACTAAGCCCATCAGCACTACCAAGCTAATTTCTCGCATCAAAGCCGTACTTCGCCGGTTCGAAGAAACCGAGGAGATGGCCGACAAGATAGAAGTACACGATATCGTTATCGACAAGGACCGATACATTGTTACCCGCGGCGAGGATGAAGAATTTCAACTTCCCCGTAAAGAGTTTGAACTGCTCTACTTCCTTGCCAGCCGCAAAGGAAAAGTGATGGATCGCCAGACACTGCTCAACCACGTTTGGGGCGACAATATTTATGTCGTCGATCGGACTGTGGACGTCCATGTCCGCAAGATTCGAGAAAAGCTGGGGGATGAGTACATTGAAACCGTCAAAGGTGTTGGATACCGGTTTAAGGAATAATGAAAAAGAATCCCTTTAAAAAATCTTCTCGACTAGCCTTCCGAAGCGCCCTCATTTCGGGCCTGCTGTTGGGAGTAATTTTAGCCGGACTGGCAATTCTCTATTTTGGAAGTACCCTAATGGAAGGCGCTGTGTATGGAGCGATAACCCTTGTGGCGTCCTTTTCCGTAATTTACTTTGTGATATATAGCATACAGTTTTCACGGCTCGAAACGCTTAACCAGATTAACCGCAATATCGCCCGCAAACGCTTCCGGGATTATGAGGACCTTAAAACCGGTGGCCACGATGAGCTCGACTATCTGATCAAGCAGTCGATTCGCGCCAGCAAAACGGTAGAACGCGAAATCCAGCGGCTGAATCGCATCGAGAATTATCGCAAGGAATTTATTGGTGATATTTCGCACGAGCTGAAAACGCCCATTTTTGCAATTCAGGGTTTTATCGAGACGCTGCTGAACGGTGCTATCGACGATGAGGACGTCAACCGTAAATTCCTAGAAAAAGCCCAACGTAATGTAAACAGGCTAATTTATCTTACGAAAGATTTAATGGAGATTTCCAAACTGGAAACCGGTGAACTGAAATCAGAAGTCCAGGATATCTACTTGGGTAAAGTGATAACCGAAGTTGTTGAAAACCTACAATACAAAGCCGAAAAAGAGAAAGTAACCCTTAAAACCGAGAATATTCCCAAGAACATTTTGGTTACTGCCGACCGCAACCAAATAAAGCAGGTATTGATCAATCTCATCGAGAATGCAATCAAATACAATGAAAAAGGGGGCAGTGTTACGGTGGGCGTTAAGACGTACTCAAAAGATGACAGCCGCCTGCTGGTATATGTGGAAGACACCGGCATCGGCATCAACCAGCAATATATTGAGCGCGTGACCGAACGTTTTTTCCGTGTGGACAAATCGCGTTCTCGAGAAAAAGGCGGCACCGGACTTGGCCTGGCCATTGTAAAACACATCATGGAGGCCCACGACGAAGAATTCTTCATCGAAAGTACGCCTAATGTAGGCTCCACATTCAGCTTCACTCTTTCCAAAGTGCAACGCACCCCAGCCTCAGCAGAAATAACAGACTAATTATGGATACCACAACGACTACAGCTATTTTTCTGATCACTGGACTAATTACTGCCTGCGGATCTCACGAGGCTATGCCTATCCTACAAAAAGCTAAAACCAAGATTGTTAATAAGCAGTATTTGGAAGCTGTCATTGCCGCTGAAAAAATTGTAGAACACTATCCAAATACCGCATACGCCGAATCTGCCCGCGAACTAATCAAGATTATTGACAAACATCACCTGGACGGGGAATATCACGCCACATAGAATACTCCAGATCTAAAAGGTCAGCCCGACCCCAAACTGCACGCGCCGATAGATGATATCCGTCTTGATAGTACGACCGTTCCAGCCCGGCTGCTCAAAGCTGGCATGCTCAATATTATAGCCGCTGGTCAAATAGAGTCCCAAATTGGAATTGAGCTCAAATTGTACGCCCACCACTGGATTGATCATTAATCCGCCGCTGTGGCTCCCAATCTCTGCCCCTTCATTGTCATCCGATAATACGCTAAAACTGTAGCCTCCCTTGAGGGATACGAAAGGCGTGGTGTTAGCTTCTAGAAACTTGTATGTAAGATCAACAAAAAGTGGAATCAGGTTGAGAGGATCATCATACAACACAAATCCTGCCCCAAGTCCTGCCGAAAATTGAGGTGTAAATTGGTAGCCGTTCACCATGCGAACACTCACGATGGGACTTTTGCTGCCCGCTAATAAATCAATGCCTGTTTGATTTATATAGCCTGATTTTTTGAAATGGGTCTTCGTCGGCATTTTCTCCTCCCTGATGTTCTCAATCTCATCCAGGCTGACCACAAAGACATTACGTCCTGCCGTTTTTATTTTAAGCGCCTCTCCTTCTATCCGCTCAATGATCTCTCCACGCAAAATACCGCCGTTTTTAAGATAGACGACATCCTCAACGTTGGACTGTGCAGCGCCCCATAACGGGAAAAGAAAAATGATGGAGAATAGGCCAACAACTACATTTTTTAGCTGCATAATTGAGATATTTGATGCCTGCTTTATAATTAATTCTGAATATCTGTTACTCCGATGCATCCTGCTCAACCGGAATTGTACTCAAAAGCTCAACGTTGTTGATATCACTGTAATCATACTGCAGGATGCCATCTTTACCCGTCACCATTAAGACATCATCGAGGGGAATCACATCCCTGGCCTTGATATCCGTGATATGCCGCTGTTGCTCAACGTTATACGGATCCGAAACATCCATAATTTTGAGTCCCTCCTCCCCCTCACTGACAAACAAAACGCTGTCATCAACGCCCAATCCATGTGGATTAATCATCTCATAAAACCCAACCTTCTGGGGATTTTTTGGATCCTCAACGTTGAGCACGTCCAGCCGGTTGACGCCACGGGCGCAGGTATTGCCGGTTCGGAGCGTTACATACGCAAAATCTCCTTCTACAACCACCGGATCGCAAGCCGTAAAGTGGGGATATCTTGAAAGCTGGATCGGAGCTTCAGGAGTGGAAACATCATAAATATACATTGCCTGTTGGGACCCGATAAAGAGCATGCTGTTGTGGGGAAAGATAGTTTCAATTGCCCAGCCAACCTCTTTTTCACTAGCTAGCATCGGCTCCGGAGCACTGATATCAAACGTTATGAGATTATGGCTATCCACGGCATACAGGTAATCACCTGTGATGGCGAATCGGGCCAGCGAACCGCCGGTACCACCAGGGCTTTCGGGAGCCGAAACGCTCGATCCATCAGCCATCAAAATGTAATCACCATACCCATAACATCCACCGCTGCACGTCTCCTGCACTTCTACCTTCTTCCAGTCAACCACAATACCCTTCGATGGATCAACTTGCTGATGGGGCCCTTCCGGATAGTCATCGGCCGTTAATTTAAAGACATCTTCTTTCCTTGATACAAGCTGCACATCCTGCATATTTGAGAGATCAAACACCAGCAAATCGCTTTGTGAATCGGCATAAAGGTAGTCCCCTTTTACCGCTATATCCTTGTTGGCCGGAATGTTTACGAATCCCACTCTGGACGGCGACGCCGGGTCACTATTGTCAATAATGTGAACCCCTTCATTAACCTCGTTCACAAAAAGGTAGTCGTTGTAAAAGTATATTTTGCCCGGCTCTTTGAGAGGGCGCGGCTCCTCCATTTGAACAGCACTCTTAAACTCCTGCTCACTCATGTACACCGGCTGATACTCGAGATAGGTGATAGTCTGAACTCTCTGGTCACCACATCCAGAAAACAAGAATGGTATCAAGATTGTAAAACACAATACATAACTGTACGCACTAATCCATCCCGAGATGGAAGATCTGAAATTGTTCATAACATTGGGTTTAGTTGATGGAATTTTATCTCCCCGATCATAACTACCTACATCCAGTATACACCTTGGGTTCACGTGATAACTAGTTACTTTGCTTGCAATGATTACTTACGATGAAATCCGGTCAAATCACCTTTCACACTTTTCACTTTTTTAGGTAATTTCCAGTCAATATTCATCTCCACAAATCGACCAACACTTTATGCTACATGCTGTTATCATGGCCGGTGGGACCGGCACTCGTTTTTGGCCACGAAGTACCGAGGCCAAACCAAAGCAGTTTTTGAATATTTTCGGCGATCGCACCATGCTGCAATCCACCGTGGATCGCATCTCCAAACTGGTGCCGCCCGAGAACGTGTGGGTTATCACCAACGACCGCTATGTGGATCTCGTCCAAGAGCAACTGCCCGACGTACCAGCCAACAATATCGTGGGCGAAGCGATAGCTAAAAATACCGCTCCCTGTGTGGCCTTGGCCGCCGCGCTTATCAATGAAAAGGACCCTGACGGTACGATGGTAGTACTTCCGGCCGACCATTTGATCAGCCAAACCGACAAATTTCTATCTATTCTTGAGGCAGCGCAGGCTAAAGCAGAGGACGGCGAATCGCTCGTAACCATCGGTATTAAGCCAGATCACCCCGAGACAGGCTATGGCTATATTGAGTTTAACTCGGATGCATCTGAAACGCATAAGGGACTGGAAGTCAAAAAGGTAACCCAGTTTCGGGAGAAGCCTGATATCGAAACGGCCCGAGAATTCCTCGACTCTGGCAACTTCTTGTGGAACAGCGGCATGTTTATCTGGCAGGCTTCTACCATTCTAAATCAATTTGAAGCACACTTGCCCAGTGTCTATTCCGAGGTAGAAAAACTTACGCCCTACATCGGGTCCGATGGACAGAAAGAAGCTATTGACGCATTTTATCACGGATGTCCCAGCATCTCGGTAGACTATGGCATCATGGAACGCGCCGATACGGTGTATGTGGTTCCCGGTTCATTTGGATGGAACGACGTTGGTAGCTGGAGAGCCGTGTATGAGCTCCGCGATAAAGATGAAAATGGCAACGTGGTGCAGACCGATACCGCCGAGTTCGCCAGAGCTCAAAATAATCTAGTGCAAAGCGACAGCGGCAAGATGATTGCCCTTATCGGCGTCGAAGATTTAGCGATCGTGGAAACCGATAACGCTATTTTAGTCTGTAAACTGGATGAATCGCAAGGTGTCAAAGAAGTGGTAAATCGACTGCGAAAAGACGACGACCTCAAGCGCTTTGTTTAGGAGATGATTCAACAAATCTAGTTATAACGCGGAGCATTATAACTAGATTTTTCTGATATCCTGGCTACACAACTGAACCTCGCAACCAGATTTATCCTACCACATTTGCTTAATTCGTGGACGCTTCAAGCAGCCTTTTTCTTTTCTCGATACAAAGCTCTGCTTTGTATCGAGTCCCTAATCAACTGTTAGTGTTAGCTGATCGTAGGCCAGACGCACGTGATCGGGCAATCGCTTATTTGACTCCTCGTGATTAACGTACGAGTTCATATGGATGAGATAGGTCTCGGGCACCTCGAGTTCGTTAGCCATCTCTACCGCCTCTGGAATTGTCAAATGCGTAGGATGCTCCGGCTTCCAGCGCAAGCCGCTGAGTACTAGCACTTTCGATCCACGAATAAGCTTTTTCGTTGAATGGGGAATAGCTTTCACATCCGTAAGATACGACACATCATTGACCCGGTAGCCAAGAACATCCACCTTGCCGTGGATAGCGGGTAGCGGCGTAATATTCACATCACGAAAGTTCATCTTTTCGGTGATCTGCTGCAGGTCAATAGAGGTGGCACCGGGATACCGGTCCGGACCAAACATATAATCAAATCGGCTGCGGATAGCCTGCAAGCATTTTTTACTGCCATAAACAGGTATCGTCTGCTCCTGCTTGTAGCAGAAAGGACGCAGATCATCGAGGCCGGCAATATGATCCATATGCTCATGGGTAATGAGTACGAGATCTATTTCGGAAAGGCCCGACCGGATGGTCTGAAGGCGAAATTCAGGTCCGGTATCAATGACGATAGACGCCTCCTCGGTTTGTAACCAAGCCGAACAGCGCCAGCGAATATTGCGGGGATCCCCGTCCAGATTCTCTTTATTGAATCCGCCTGCAACGGGCACGCCCATGGAAGTACCGGTTCCCAAGAAAGTTAAACGCATTACTCCAGTTCAATGTCCATTTCTTCGATTTCGCTCTCCTTAAACTTATCAAACCGCTCCCAGAGATCCTCAAGCTCTTTACGTATCACCGGCTTGATGTACATATCTTGCAACTCCTTGTCCTTGAGCACGCGTGCCAGCAGTCCCACTTGTTGCTGCTCGGGTTTCTTTTTGTTCATAACCACCAGCTTGTCACCCTCCATCACGCATGAGTCACCGCGGAAGGTTCCCTTTTCTTTACGGATGGTATAGCCCAGCTGCTCAACGAGCTGCTCGAGTTCCAAAAGGAGCTTTTCGGTTTTCATCAGCTTAAAATGTAATTCCCAATTCCAGACTGTGACCGATCATCTTATAGTCGTACACATCTTCATCTACATTGTAATTGCGCAAATCATACATGTAGCCAAGCGAGATCCCAACATCATCAAAGAGACGGTCAAAATAAAGTCGGCCATAAGCAGTTACCGATCCCATGGATCCGCCAAAAAATCCCCCTGAAGCAAAGGCAAACCCATAAGTGGGAACGGCCCCAGCCCGAAAGCGGATGTTTTGGAACGGACGGCTTGCAATACGTGCACCGGCCCCGCCAGTGAGGGTCCCAAACCGAAAGCGGTTGACCCCCGGTACCGACAACGAACGATCGCTAGTGATATTCGTGTATCTTGAAGCAACCCGAACGGGCACTTCAAAACTAAACTTTTTGCTCCGGTAGATCGGTAATCCAAAATCTATGTTGCCCCCGACATCAAAATACGAAGCCAATTCAATTCCGGTAATGGAGCCCCCGGATCCCAGAAAAATATCAAAAGACGGACTTTCATACCCCAGCCGTATTACGGGGCCTTCAAAGTTAAACGCGGCGGCCCCTTGTTGGGGGGATATATCACTACCTCCTTCAAAGTTAACATCCAGTGATTCCAAGCCGGCGTAAAATTCCGTTTGAGGGGTATTAAAGCGTACGCTCGGATTACCCACCGAAAACATCTGGGCCTTAAGCACAGCGGGAAATACCGAGAACACCAATAGAAGGATCAATATGGCGCTGGGTATTATTTGTGAAATATTTTTTCGAAATGGGGAATGCTTTGTACCAGAATCACATTTCATATGGTGTAATCTTTTAAAATGAGCAGTCTTAATCTATGAAAACCCTCGAACTACTGACAATTTTTTTAGTCATGAGTTTAGCTTCTGCTAATATAACCGCTGACACCGTGTACGAGTTCAAACCTACAAACATTAACGGAAAAGAAACATCCCTAAGTACCTACAAGGGAAAAGTTTTACTGATTGTGAATACTGCTTCGGAATGCGGATATACCCCGCAATACGAAGGGCTGCAAGCACTCTATGAAGAGTACAAGGATGAAGGACTGGTAGTGCTTGGATTTCCAGCAAATAACTTTGGGGGGCAAGAACCCGGAACGGACAAGGAAATTAAACAGTTTTGTAAGGTGAACTATGATGTGGACTTTCCGATGTTTTCGAAAGTATCTGTGAAGGGCGAAGATCAACATCCCCTCTTCCAACATCTTACAACAGCAGAAAATCCAGATTTTACCGGGGCAATAAAATGGAATTTTGAAAAGTTTTTAATTGGCACAGACGGAAAGCTGAAGCATCGTTTCCGAAGTGCCACTACTCCTCAAAGTGAAGAAGTAACGAGGGCAATAGAAAAGGAACTAAGTAGTTAGATATGATGTATCCCTAATACATCCCATCACCATCCCGACGGAGGGCCGTAACTGATACTTACGGTCCTCCATTTTTTATATCAGTTGAGTACGTGCGAACTCAACAAGAACTTTGGAATACGCACATTAATAAGTTTTCCATCCTCACGCTCCATGGTGTAGTATCCCTGCATACTACCGCGGTACGATTTTAGCACACAAAAACTGTTATACTCATGCTCATCATTGGGCGCAATGGTGGGCTGCACGCCAATTACTCCCTCTCCATCAACCTCATAATCTTCGCCCGCAGAATCCTTGATCTCCCAATGGCGTTTCAGCAGTTTCACAGACTGCTCTCCCATGTTGCGAATGGTAATGAAATAGGCAAATACATGCTTATTGACTACAGGACTGGATTCATCCTCGAGGTAAATGGGTTTAACCTCTACGCTTACATCGTGCGATACTTCTACAAATGTGGGCTGATACATGGATATAATTGATTTGAGTTTTTCCCATTGTAACTAAAATCCATGGTCTAATCAACGAAGAGAAATTGAATGAAATATCCCTTGACATATGATGGAAAAGGTCGTTATATTTGGGGCTCTGTTTGGTCCGGTAGTTCAGTTGGTTAGAACGCCTGCCTGTCACGCAGGAGGTCGCGAGTTCGAGTCTCGTCCGGATCGCAAAACGATAAGCCGCTAGCTCCCATAGAGTTAGCGGCTTTTTTACTTTAAAAACCTCCCTTCAAATATAACTATATGTTTAATCTGGTACTAGAATGGTACTAGGGTTAAGATAGCTCGACCTTTAAGAACGGACATATTTTATCTTCTAAACGACTTCTAGTAGAGTTCATTTCTTTATAACGCTGTAAATAGACTCAATACAAAAAGAGCTGAGTGTATACCTTTTTCGAACATTATATTTGCTCTAACCTACTAAGGGAGCTCAATATTTCTACTTACTAAGGTTCTGGGTGTTATATTGCTCATTTCAATACTTTTGCAATAAAACTTCTTCCCAGATAAAATTATGTTGGTTAAAGTCTAGATAAGGAACTTAATTTTTATTCTAAAAAACCCCTTTCAAGTCCGCAACTATTTCAAATACCTAAAAGGTACTATTAAAGATAACGGCGATGGCACCGCCACGCTTGAGGGAACGCCATTTCAATTCCTCTAAGGTGCTATTAAAACCAAAGGCGGCGACCGGTACCATCAAATATTATTCGGATTTCAATTCCTTAAAGGTGCTATTAAAACAAAGGAATTGGAGTGATAAAAAGATTGCTAAGGAGTATTTCAATTCCTTAAAGGTGCTATTAAAACCTTTTTCGCTTCCTTGACGATCTCGTCGTTAACCTCCATTTCAATTCCTTAAAGGTGCTATTAAAACGAACCCCATACACGGTTATGGAAGGCCATCTTATTCATTTCAATTCCTTAAAGGTGCTATTAAAACACATGCTTTTTATACAGCTCGATAAGGGTATTATGGATTTCAATTCCTTAAAGGTGCTATTAAAACCGGTATCAACGCTAGCTGTTCAAGAGCTTATTAAGAATTTCAATTCCTTAAAGGTGCTATTAAAACTAATTGAAGGGTTAGGTGTACATTTAACTTAATTGGATTTCAATTCCTTAAAGGTGCTATTAAAACCTTCAAACCAGTCGTCAATTACTGATTCAAATTCTTGATTTCAATTCCTTAAAGGTGCTATTAAAACATGTTGATACTGTAAGGCTCTGCGATCAAGAAAAAGATTTCAATTCCTTAAAGGTGCTATTAAAACTCGATCAGGATTTGGGGACGACTGACCCGCATACGAATTTCAATTCCTTAAAGGTGCTATTAAAACCAACTCGTCAAGATCAATGGCATCACTTACGAATAAATTTCAATTCCTTAAAGGTGCTATTAAAACATTACTACGACTTTGAGTACACCGCGGCCGAGCTGGATTTCAATTCCTTAAAGGTGCTATTAAAACTGCCGTAAACACCAATTCCGACCGATTGATACTATAATTTCAATTCCTTAAAGGTGCTATTAAAACCGCGAAGGAACGCATCCGTGGTATAATAAGAAGATAATTTCAATTCCTTAAAGGTGCTATTAAAACGACGGGACTAATGCTTCATTTTATGCGACTGCTGAATTTCAATTCCTTAAAGGTGCTATTAAAACGCTCCCATGTTTGCGTAAATTGCCGTGACAGGGCGATTTCAATTCCTTAAAGGTGCTATTAAAACATCTATCAATGGACAAGACGCGACCCTTTCGACGTCATTTCAATTCCTTAAAGGTGCTATTAAAACTGGTGCCGGCCAAGAAATAGCATTCCCCCAAGATTCATTTCAATTCCTTAAAGGTGCTATTAAAACCGGCGATACGGTCATATCCCGAAAAATAGGCTCCATATTTCAATTCCTTAAAGGTGCTATTAAAACACACCAAGACCCCCGTACAGGCCCGTCAATACGTAAATTTCAATTCCTTAAAGGTGCTATTAAAACCAATACTGCCGGTGGCGGCACGTACCATACGATGAAATTTCAATTCCTTAAAGGTGCTATTAAAACCTTGGGGTGCATTTGCAATCTAACGTTCCTAACGTTATTTCAATTCCTTAAAGGTGCTATTAAAACAAAGCCAACACCGATCCACAGCTATTAGTAAAGCAGATTTCAATTCCTTAAAGGTGCTATTAAAACGGTTCCCACTCGGAACCTTTCCCATCGTTCATCTGGATTTCAATTCCTTAAAGGTGCTATTAAAACCGCAAGAGGTGATTTATATTGCAGCCAGGCCATCAAATTTCAATTCCTTAAAGGTGCTATTAAAACATTCCACATTCTGCCGGTTATAGAGATCATCTGCAAATTTCAATTCCTTAAAGGTGCTATTAAAACCTTCTGTTCAAAGAACTTGTGCCTGGTGGGAACCTGCATTTCAATTCCTTAAAGGTGCTATTAAAACGTTTCCTCATCAGTTTCACTCCAGGTAACCAGGCACATTTCAATTCCTTAAAGGTGCTATTAAAACCCACTTGCCGGCCGTGGGAATACCCTGTACATATTGATTTCAATTCCTTAAAGGTGCTATTAAAACGGGTCGGTACCCGGCTCTGTGCTAAGGATAATAGAGATTTCAATTCCTTAAAGGTGCTATTAAAACTAGCGACGGGCGCGCTTATATACGGGTACGTAACGGATTTCAATTCCTTAAAGGTGCTATTAAAACTAGCCCGGGCGGCCTCAGCCGATGACGGCGGGATTAATTTCAATTCCTTAAAGGTGCTATTAAAACCTCATCGTAAAGGCCTTATTGACCAGCTTATTTTGCATTTCAATTCCTTAAAGGTGCTATTAAAACCTGGGTTCTTTTCCGAGAACCGCTGATTTGTGTCTCATTTCAATTCCTTAAAGGTGCTATTAAAACCCTAGTTTTTCGGCCATTTCTTCTTGCGTCAGGTGCATTTCAATTCCTTAAAGGTGCTATTAAAACACGTCGCTATATCGACGATTATAGGCTATATATAGGGATTTTTGGGCTGAAAAATCAATGTTTTATCGTCTGGCGGCAATTCTGTTGAACATGGGGTGGGGCGACGAGCTAAAAATATGCCTCAGCATAGTTTAAATGCCCCATATTACCGACCAAAGCATTGACCGTGATACAAACAGGGCTCAATCGGCGGAGGCCGACGAGAATTTCTTTATACAAAGTTGTCGATATCGTGTTTTTCTACCCCCAACACCTCACGATTGCTCCAACGCTTGCTCCCTACCTGGTAAATAATGATGGAATCTTCGTCTTCATCCATTAGGTCTCGGGCGGCGTCTTTAAGTTCGGCCAACTGTGCATCGGTGAGCTCTCCTTCGAAGACGGAGTTTTGCACGTGATTCAAATACTTGCGTACCAGTTTCAGCATTTTTTGCACGCGATCAACGTTGACATCATAGACAAGAATATAATACATGAGCGAAATTTTCGATTATTGAAGTTGTCTACCACCAGGCTTTGAATGGTTCGTAAGCTTCAGCGCCGGTCAGGTGTTTGACGAGTTTGTAGCACTCCATGCGAATGAGACGGCGATACGAAACCTTCCGATCCAACTCGCGATGCTTGATTGTGGTATTGAGCTTTTCCTCGAACACCTTGGCAAAGGTTTTGCGCCCCTCTTTGGTGAGATGACAAAAGTTGACATCCTCATCGAAATCGGAAGCTTGGATACGCCGCTGGTTGAGACAGGTAAAAATAACGCGGTCAGCCAGCAGTGGTTTGAAAATTTCGGCCAAATCCAAGGCCAGCGAGTAGCGGCGATCGCCTGGTTCGTGCAGGTAGGATACAAGCGGGGAAAGCTGGGTACGGTAAATTTCGGTCAGGCAAGTGGTATAGACCATTGAATTGCCGAAGGAGATCAGTGCGTTGACGGCATTGTCGGGCGGCTGTTTGACACGCTTGTCGAAATCGTATTTGTCGCCCAGAATTGTTGGGAATGCCTGGTAGTAGGCTTGACGAATATTGCCCTCCATACCCATCAGCTCTTGTATATCTTCGGCTAGTGGCACCTTATCCAAGATGGTTTCTACTTTTTGGATGGATTCACTCAAATCTCCGGCTCGTCCGTCGTAATATTTTAGATTCCGCAGCATGTTAGACGCCGCTCCCCGTACCAGCTGCAGCGCAATACGCATTCGCTTTTTGTGCTGTTTGTAGTGATCGACCTGGTTGACGAGCAGGAAGCCACTTAGCAGATATTCCCGCGGGTAGTAGCTGCCGCTATAGTAGCCATAGTAGTTGAACAGGTGCGCAGGAATATTGTTTTTGTTGAGAAAGCGGAGCATTCGGGCATTGAAGTTGATCTCGCTGAATACCATCAGTGAATCTACGTCGTCGACGGGTAACACTCGCTTGTTTTTGGAATCGAGATCTTTCTTAAATTCTCCGGCTTCGGTGATCAGCTGCCAGTCCACCGGCTCGTCGTTGACTTGGTCAGTTTTTTCAAGCAACTCTTGTTCATCGTCGTACGGCAGAAAAAAGATGGTATTTTGTTTACGCATCAGCTTGCCTGAGGAGAAGATGTAGTAGGGTCTCTTCATGTTTATGTAGTTTTAAATCCTCCAATAATTCTAAATCCTCGGAGGATTGTAATATTTAACTGTAACAGAGTTCGTTATATGAGCAGTGCTTACAGATATCCCACTCGACAGTCTTTGGTGGTTGCTCACGATTTTTAATCTTTTGGATATTGGGGATGATCTTTTGGGTCAGCGTTTGGCTATCTTGTTGCGATAGAATGATCTGCTTAGTCTGTCGCAGCTTGGGATAGTTGAGTTCTCCGATGTATCCCCGCTTTTCGGGTCTATCGCTATACTGTTTGGCGGATGATTCGTCAGCAATGTCCATCCCCTTTTGTTCGAGATACCACATATAGTATTTGAGCTGCCACTGGTGCGCCTCTTCCATGCTAGCTGATTTCTTTACCTCGTGAACCACCTTTTCGTCGTGATCGATCCAGTCAATCTTGATAACCCCATCTACCCCGATCTCTTTGTTCTTGCGCTTGTAGCTGGTCTCGTGGATGTGTTTACCCATTCGAACGGCGTCGCTTTCCTGCTCGCATTCAATGTTATGCGTATAAAACCACAGCTTGCGGGCGCAAATAAAGTAATAGGCTATTTCCGTACCGGTAATTTGGCTCTCTTCGGTGTTCATGAGATTTATTTTTTGCTTAATCCTCCAAGGGTTCCAAATCCTTGGGGAATTTTAGAGCAGAACTTATCAGCTGGCTGTTACCGAGGTTTGGTTTTCGTAGTTGAATGCCTCCATCTTATCTATCAACCAATGTTTGGCCTGCCCTACCGCATTGGCTGATCCATATTCTCCCTTGATATAACCACTGATTGGCAAAGTCTTGAATACTTCTGCACCGGCATCTTCGTCAATACGCGGGACCGCCTGGTCTTTTTCGACATCTTCTCTCAGCTCTGCACGGATAGCTCCGGCAATGGTATGTGCTTTGTCGGAAAGGGCAAAAGCCAACGGTTCCATCAGGCTAAAGGTTCGTGCTTGGTTGCTGGTTATCTGCCAATTTATGAGACCATTTGCTAACGCAGTAATAATCTTACTTCGTTGCTCTTCCGGACAAACCAGACACGGACCGAAGAAATTTTCGCTTTCTACCCAACCTGATTCAAGCATTTTTTCTTTAACATCTGAATATACTTCTGGTTCTCCCTTATCTAAGCCTATTGTAGAAACAGAAAACAACCTGCGAAGATCAATAGCTATATCATAGACAAACAGACCATAGGCTCGTTTTTGCTCTGAAAGAAACTTCCTTTTGGGCAAATGCTTATCGATGTCTTCCATATAATCTTGCATCTCTTCAGGACTCATCTCATTTCCATCTTCATCCAAAAGCGTGACTTTACTGTTGGGATTTGAAGTCCTGTCAAAAGTACCGCTTTCTTCATCAGTACCAGCTAATAATGGGTGCAGCGGGCGCATAGCCGAAATAGACAAAGGACTGCGTCGCTTGACGACAAAATCTTCTTCATCGTCGCTCTTGGTCTTTTTGGATGAGGCTTTCATATAACCACCCAATAACTGATCCGGATAGGTAGGATCACAAGGCTGGACGGCAATATCTTCTTTGGGCGCTTTGCCTTTGCCGTCCAGTTTCCATAAAAACTCTACCGGAGCCAGATCATTCCCTAATCCTCGCATTACGCTTTCAAGAATTGATCGTTTTACTTGCTGTCCACTTGAAAAAGGCTGCTGCCTTCTAAATTGCGGTTCATAGTATGTTTTTTGTCCATCCTCAACACAAAAAACAGTATGTTCAACGTGCTTTAGTCCTCTCAGATATAGATATGGTGAATTCATAATATTACCCATTGGTTTTATTAAGTAGAATACTTGTTAATTAGATCGATAATAGTGGTACTTAAATTTGACAAGCGTCAGAAAAAGTTTGTACATGTCTTGAGGTATTTCTGTCATCAATTGATCAACAGCCTTATTAATAGTCCCAGCAACTTTGGGCTCATTCTGTACTATCGCTGAAAGTTTATCAATCAATTTCTGACGGTTGGTTGAATCCCATAACTCTTCAACCTCATTTCCACGTTTGGTTCTTCGCTCATCCTCTTTTTCATAATTAATCAAAGCTTCCGCAACTTCGTCGGCTAACTGTAAGGTTTCGTCATTTTCTAGCATAGCTTGTATCCATATTATATATGTGAGAAAGGTTACTCGATGATCTTCTTTGTCTAATTTGGGTGATTTAACATTTTTATTGTTCGTCCAAACTGTATATTTCTTCAAATCTTTGGGCTGGATGGCTCGCACTCCTATCCCTCCCTGCGAACATGCTCTTTCCAGAGAAAAATGCGTTTCGTAAACATCTTCTATTCGCTTTTGCTCAGATCTGCTAAGTTCAGGATCATTTTCTACGAGCTGATCAAATAAATCTGCCATACTAGCAACCTTTTCAAGTTGCAAATACATAAATCCCAGTGTCGTATTCATTTGGCCATAACCATACCCGTATATCAATTCTCTTTTCTGCTCATCACCAAAATGTTTGGCCAGCGAAAAAATCTGTTTTACCCATTCCGGCCTATCCAACTTCAACATACCACTTCTGGTTTTTGAATTTTCACCAAGATGAGTATGAAATTCATGATATGCCCGTTCTAAATTGTTCAAGTATTGCAAACCATAGCAGATCCAAAGCCCATTCCAAGTTTCGATTTGACGCCCTTTGGCTTCGTTCTCATTCAAAAATTTTCGGTAATACTTCCATCCTTCAAACAAGAACCAATTGACCTCGTCATTCTGAAATAGAAAATCATATCCTCCTCCAAAACCGACTCCAAGTGCACCTCCTATCCACGAATAGAGGATACTTTCTTCGGTCAAATCAAAGTCAATCGAGCTTACTTGTCCAGAAGTAGTTTCTTCAGCGCCACCAGCCATAAATCCTACTCCAACACCGCCATGCGGATTAGTTTCTCCATTTTTTACTGCCTCAACAGATTCTAGAAATTTCTGTTTTCTATATTTCGGTACCGGCATATCCTCTTTCTTTGCTAATCTAGAATAGGCTGGTTGGAAAAAGGATGAACCATGAACATGCATTAAGTGCAGCTTGTCTTCAGCATCAAAAACCACCGGAAAAAACTCCTCCTCGAAAAACTCCAAAGCAGAATAGTTGTTTCCAGTCTTCTTATTGTAGAGTTCTAAAAATTGTCGACCAACTTCTACGGTATACATAAAGCTGTATTTATATGAAATTTGATGCTTTCTTCAGCTGAAGGCCCAATTCGTCATATCGATTTTGGTCGGTCATAATAAACGGCTCACTTCCCGCCTCAGCTCGTTGCAAATTATCTTTGTATGCGTATAAACTTTTCCGATTGACAGGAATTTCCAACCACTGACGCTCTTTCCAGTCTGCTTCCATGTAAGTGTCATAATCCTGACCCAGAATGCAGGACTCTGAATCAATCTCCAGTAGCTTTAGCAGTACCGGCTCTGAAATATGCCGCAACTTTTTGAGCCACAACTCTTTGCCATGCCAACAACAGTGGTCGGATATTTCCGAAACTGTAATTTCAGGATAGACCTCATCAATCAAACCTTGCACTTCAGTTGTTTCTAGTTTCTCTTGATCCGGGAGCAGATCAAAACTCTTTTCAACAATTTCTTTTTGATAAGGCAGGGTATTATCGCCAGGGCTAATAACATGAATCGGCTTTAACGTCCGTTCGCTTTCGGGCAATCGCTCACGATTTATTCGTCCAAATCGCTGAATTAATGCATCGAGCGGAGCAGCCTGCGTAACCATCCGATCGAAATTAATATCCAAGCTTACTTCAACAACTTGTGTCGACACGACAAAGCAGGGACCATCGCCTTGGTTGAACTCCTGCTCCAACCGCTTTTCACGATCGCGGCGATCTTTTCGACGAAATCGGCTGTGCAGTAGCATACTCGGTATATCGGGGTGCAACGCAGAAAGCTGCTCATACACATCTTGGGATTCTTTAACCGTATTTAGGACAATCAGAATTTTTTCTTTCTGACTTAGTGATTGTCCAATGGTATCAAAAAGTTCATCTATCGACTGATGCTTGGAAATAACGTGCCGGTCATAGGTCTCCAACTCATCATTCGAGAGCTTTACTTCATATACGTGTTCACTTCCTCCCATCAATTCGAGCAACTTTTCATAAAGAGCAGTTGGCATCGTTGCCGTACCAATATGGATTCTGCAGTTGTGCTCCAGCAGTACTTTTACTATTTCAACTACCATTGCCTGCGATTCAGCCTCATAGGTGTGTACTTCATCCAGAATAATATCACAACCCCGCAAATCCATTAAATTGGCTTCAAAACCTCTCGATCCGAAAATAATATTACTGATTTGATGCGGCGTTAGAACTTTAATATTAGCTCCAACAAAAGGTTGCAGCTGTATTTTCTCCCGGCTTTCATCTTCAGCCACCAGCCTGGAAGCGGAATGTAACAAGCGCACATCTATTTGCTCGGACACCATTTCTTTGATGCGACTATACATCGCATTAATAGATGCCTGAAAAGGAAGAACGTAAAACAACCTTCCCTTGCACCGTTTTAGCAAAAAATCAGTCTTACCTGCGCCCGTCGGGGCAACCACTAACGTATGGGATCGCTCATCATCAGTGGATTTTATTGACAATGGATAAAGTGGATTGGGCTCATGGGTTTTCTCAAATTTCGGTTGTTTAAAAAGACTTGCTAAATGTGGTTCTAAACTCTTGGTCAAAGCTGAGGCCATATGATCAGAAGCCATCAATAACCCTTTCCATTCCGACCATCCATCCCCCAAGTCTTCGCAATATTCATAGGCCCATCGCAACGCTTCCCGGGCTTCTTGTATTGATATATCTCGCGTTTCGATACCTACTTCGTCTAACGTTTCTATAGCCCTGGGAGCCCATATATCCCAGTCTTCCAAATGTGATTCCAGCAAACCATCTAAACGATGTCTGTTGACAATATCCAGAAGTCCCCGTTCTGATGAATCCTCTTTAATTGATTTGTGATGGGCAGCAATCATCTCTACAAGTGCCGGCCAATTTTCTTTGTCAAAAAGCGGAAGGAAGGCAAGAGATGAAAACTCATGCCTGTGAGGAATTCCCATTTGCAAATCGACCATGCTTAAATGACCGTGGATAAATCCCTGATAAAATGGATGAGCCTTGCCAATATCATGCAAATAGGCTCCCCTTCGAGCCAATTTTTTATCTTTATCAACAGCTTCGGCTACTTTCTCCGCAGCTGATGCGACATGGACAAGATGGGCTTTCAAAGAAAGCGGCTCATTCGTTTCACTCTTGGCCAGCAATTTACACTCTTTATATTTGTCGAGCGTCCATCTCATAAAATATCGTCCCGAATGGCACCTTCGGTTATTTCTAGACTACCATACATCGGCTCGAAATCATTGAATCGATTATAGCCCACCATAAAGCCTTCTCCCTGATCAGTAAACTGTAACTCAAATCCCGGGATTTTATCAAATCCTTTCTCTGATTTCTCCTCAATTCCTCTATTCCCATCTGGTAACATTATATCCTCATTTCTACACAGACATAGATGCTGCTCTAAAGCTCGCTGTGCATCTTCTTCAGATTTAAAACCAAGAATCAAGATGGGTTCAATCATCACTCCTCTTGTAAGAATACTAAAATTTTCACCCCATTCTTTTATATGTTTTGGACGGGTTTGCTCCTGCTGTTTTGAAAATTTCATGAAGCTCAACTTATGACGCAAGATCTCCTCCACCTGTAGTTTCTGTCGCATTCCCTCAATAATTGATGGCGTTAAAAACTGCTGACTAAAGGTTTTTTCATCCCGAACAGCCGTCCATGGTTTTATAAATCCAAAAGGTCCCCGATAGGTAACTGTATAAATCATAATATCTAAGAGTTAACAAAGCGCTCCAAAACCACTTCCCGTTAATTCTCCAATTCCAACATTCCATGCAAATTTTATGGCTTCCGGATCTCCTTCCATCAAAATGGGGCAAAGATTGGCTTTAAGTTTGGTCCCTTTCAGCTCAATAAGCTTGGTTCTGGCTCCGGAATAACTTTTATCAAATTCGATTTTAAAATCGTCGTGCACAACACCGGCTTCTTGCAGTTTTCGGGTAAGTGTTCTCTTGAGGTAATCACCGGCATCATCATCTTTATAAGTCAAATGCTCACGGGTATCGTCATCCCTGTTTTTTCTTACCAATACCGGACTGGAAACTTTGAACCTCCATTTATCCTTAAACTCCGGCGGTTTCACAATTTGCACTTCGTCAACTTCCATCCCGTAAGCTACCGAGGGTTTATCTACAATTCCTTCTATCAGATCAGAACTATACTCATTTTCCCAAAAACTAATAAACCACCGTGCTCCCTGCGGAAAGTTCAGCCCATCTGAACTGGTTTCGACATCTCCACGCAGCCACGAAAAGGAATACAGGCTAATCTTATCATGCAGATCGTTCTGCCCAAGCCACTTGTGGAGGTTTCCCGTTAATTTATGCTGGTAGTTAAAGTCGACGGGTTGGGTGTTTGGGGTAAGTTTTAAATGTAAACGCATGATTCGTATCTCGAAAAGCTTATTGACGATTATTTATTATATCTCCAGATAGTCTATTTTTATAGAATTTATTTATAAATGAAATCTTCGAAACATGCAAAAAATGTGGATATAAGAAGCTAAACACAGACTATCATCTTATAAATGCCTAACAAAATGACTCAAATTGCCCCAATAATGACTCATAATGACTCAAAAGTACCTTTGCTCGATCAATATATAATGAGTTCCTGCTCCTTGTCCTTTTTGTTTGAAGATCCCTTTATCGGTTAAATCGCTAAGGTCTCTCGTTGCGGTTTGACGGGATATATCAGTGAGCTCCTGATATGTTGAATTATCTATGGAACCATGCTCTTTGGCATATTCAATGGCCGTTTTCTGTCGGCTATTTAAGGATTCAAGATCTGCTGAATTAATCTCAGAAGAATCCCTGCCATAGAGTTTAGCTACAAAACCTTGTCCCTGTTCTTCAAAGCCTGGTTCGGGCAACCCATTTTCTTTCAGAGTTGCAGTCATGCGTTCAATACCGGATCCCCACTCTTCGATAAGTCCGGCACGGTAAAAAGTGTTCGCGATAAGTCGATTTCGGGGATGAGAGGAATGAGGTTTTTTAAGGTCTTTCACCTGCAGGGATCCCGGTAACTTCCCAGGATTATAGATCCAGAGCATATCATCAAATACTTTAATCTGGATCTTTACATTCATCTCAAAGTAACTGCGGTGGACCAAAGAATTTAGTAGAGCCTCACGTATAGCAGAAAGCGGATACTGCCATATATCACGACGTTTAAATGAGTCATCAGAAATCTCGTACCTACGACTGATTAAGCTCTTTATCTGTTCTTCGCTTTCCTGTACTTGCTTAAATAGGTTTCCAGATACCGTACGGTCGGCGACAATGGTTGCTTCATCCCGAAAACGGCCAATCCGAACTACCGCATTTGGGAAATACTTCTGGGGATCATGGCCAAACAGCAAAATAGCGCCATTAGTCAACTGACCGTCAACAAGAAGGCCCAATCGATCCAGGATGACTTTTGGATCATCTATATCAATATCGGGGCTGATACGATCTTCGTTTTGTGCCGATTTCGCAAAGTCCTGAACTTGGTCAAAGTCAATATCTTCAAAGCTAAAGCGGTCGTTAGTAATGGCATCCCACGACTCCCCTTCTAAAAACAACTGTTTTAAGTCATCACCGGTTATTTCGCGCGTAGTATTGCCAACTCTGTGGTAATACTTGCCACGTACACTGACCGGAGGACGTTGCTGCTTTACTTTTACCTCCAGAAAATCCCTGCCTTTATATTGATGAAGGCTCACTTCTGGGGTAATGCCAAGCACCTGTATTGTCTTATTAACTACATCTTGCTGCACTTCATCAGCAATACCTTTGGACACGATCGTAACATCATCTTTAACCCCGACATAGAGAGAACCTCCTTTTGTATTGGCAAAAGCGGCCAGTGTTTTTAAGGCAGAATCGTTAAAACTCTCTTTGAACTCAACTTTTTCCGATTCTTTTAATGTTATGGGATTGACCTTTGCCATACTATAAGCCTAGTTCTTTTAATACCTTGTTAGTTCTTCGTCTAATTTTACGTACTCTTCCTCTCCCAATAAAAACAATAGCATCCTCTAAGTCGGGGGTATTCGAGGATAGAGATACCAGTTGATTATTCGCCAGAAACTTTGATGAAACTGGGTTTGGTTCCGCAACCTGCTAATCTAAAGGAAAGAACATTTGTAACTAACATAAGAGTATCTTGTAGAGAGTGGAAATTTTATTATTAATTCAAGCTTTCTCAATATCACAATAACAGGAGTGAAAATATATGTCAGGTTTCTTTATTATCCTGCAAATGATAAACCCTTACACTAAGTATCTACTAAGCATGAAAGGGACAATCTTGAAATAGAACGAAAAGTATTACAACTACATATCATAACAGGCCGACTCGAAATAGAGATGGTCAAAGCACAGATCGAGCTTTTATCCTTAGCTATTAGAGCATCTTAGGAAAAATCTGAATCGGCTAAAAATAAGGTGACAAAGAGAAGGCTATATGATTAGCCAAAAAATTTGAACGGCTTAGAAGCTAAATTTGAAAGTCATTTTTTTCTTACATTGATAAAAATGCTGATAAAGTACCTAATCAATGAAAAACGACCATAAAAAGCCGGAGATAGAAACAGAGTGGATGAAGGAGGCCCAGCGAAGGTTGAGCGAGTATGAGAAGAGGAATCTAAAAACAGTTCTCGGCGACCAATTTCACCAAGAACTACGGGAAAAATATTGGGGAGATGAGAATAACTAAAAAACATATGCTTACTGCTATCAATCAGCTCCCGGGTGATACGACCACAGAAGATGCCTTGGAAGTTCTTATGATACTCTGGAAAGTAGAAAAGAGTTTACAAGAAGATGAAGGAGTGAGCCAGAAAGAGGTTAAACAACACTTCTTAAATCGGAGAACAAAAAGAAAGAGTGAAAAAGGAAATTAAAGCTCTCAGAATAAAAATTTGGAAGTCGATTCTTGTTATTTACAATCTTTTTACTAGATGTAATTCTACCTCAAAGCCATTACAATTACCCTCGCAATATTATTTAATTCATCTTGAATGGTATCCAATTTTTCTCTGTCTTTTTCATCAATCACCCGACCGGAATTAAGCTTTCTTGCAATCTGATTTAAGTTGTTTTGAGCATTACTCATATCCCCCCGTAATACCTTTCTCATTTCTTCATGCGTTATCCCATTATTAAACTTCATCCTGTGGTTTTTTTGATAAAAAGGAACCTCAGCTTGGGACAATTCTCCAAGTACAACTTTCCTCATAAATCGGCTTTTAGAGACCCCTGCTTTTTCTGCCTTGTTTATAATCCAATCTTCTTCATTTGGAGTTAAACGAACTGTTACTCTTTCTGATCTTCTTGCCATAAAAATTAGCTTTTTTCCGAATTAGCCTTTCATATTTTACCCTGAAAGGGATGAAAATATTGCCCCACTTGTCGGGACTGATTATCTATTTTGAACAGTTGCCGAAGGCAAGCTGTGAATAACCAAACTACTTATGTAAACATCGTGTTGAGCGAAGCGAAATCACTATGTCAGACATAAGTACCTGCTTGCAGAGTCGAATCAATTATTGAATCAATGATAATATTGTAGTGCATCAACATAATTGCTTTAAGTTAACGGGGACCTTTTCGGCCCCCGTAAGGTTTTTTCTTTCTCTAAAGGAAGAAGTTATCCAGACATTAATAGTCAATAATATTCCTACTTATAACTCCACCACAGAGTCTAATGAGATTTATTAGAAGTTTGTCCATTTCTCAAATTTCTTTTCTCCGATAACGAAGGTGTTCCAAATAGCTTACTGTTAGGATTAACCTCTGTGTTATATAACTTTGAGTTTAAGGCGTCATTGCCGTCATAAGCGTCATCATCCATGCGATTTTGTGACGGCAATGACGCCTCTGACGGCTTATCTGAAATTTTCTCAAAAAAGTGGACCCTTCTTTGGCTTGTCCGATTGTACTTATATTCTATGCCTATTTTTCTAAAGGCGGGGGCAAGTCTTGTAAGCTCACTCTTGAGCTGATTAAGTTTGGGCAATTGCTTGTCATTTATTTCAGGAGACACACTTCGAACTTCTTCTAAAAGTTCTGTAGCTGTCCCTTCATATTTATCCTTATGTGACAAGATCTTTTGTATAGCGCAAGCTAAGTAATTACTGTCCAATTCGACTTTTACAGCTTCAATTTTGTTGGAGGTATAATCAGCTATGACTGTGCCCCTTCCGCAATTAAATGCTGTCTCACATCGTGTAGCCCACTCTGCAAAATCAGCCATTCGAGGGACAATTCTAAGATTAGGTTCCTCAGCTCTAAGCCCCTCTGATACGGCATTAAATAACGCTCCCAAAATGGAAGGTTTATCACGCTTAAACTCTTTCCAAAACCTTCGACTGTCCTTCCGTTTGTAACTTGGAATGGGTGGCAAGTTTAGAACAATAGAACGATCTAAAAGATCGCCGCGTGTTGCTATCTCATCAATCCCATTTAATATGATCGGACGTTTTACGCTAAATATTTCCTCATCTCTATTGGTAAACCTCGTTCGTGTGCTAAACCCACTTCCGGTGCAAACTCTACAAAGTGCATCTGAGAGCCAATCTTTAAGTCCAGAGAGATTATCCAGGCAAATTATACGAGAATTTTGAGCCTGTATTATTAGGTCTTCCTCATTCTTAGGAGCACTACGTATCAGAGCTCCGTTAGGATCAACCAATGACCGAAGGACTTTTGCGGTGGTACTTTTGGCACTTCCTTGTTCACCCTGCAACACTAAAATGGGACATGGTACTTCAGGATTATAAGCGGTCAACAACCAAGCGATCAATAGCCTAAAATCAGAATTGGATCTAATGTTAAGGTACTTTCGTAACGTATTAATTGTACCACCTGATTGGGGTTTTGGCAGTTCATTCATCCCTTTGGCCCGCCAAAACTTTGCAACCTGTGTTGCTCCATTTTGCCAACCCTCAGCCGTTATTTCAACTGTATTCGTGCCATATTCACTTACTCGATCAATAATGATTGCCCCTTCTACTTTTGCAACCCGAATATTTACATCTTCTGTATAAGAATTAGTGTCAAACCTAGCTTTGCTAGATGCTAGTTCTATCACATCCTGAATAGCTTGTTTATAAGGGGCTTTCTGATACTGGTTGTAATATTTATATCGCAACCATTGCTCAAAAGGATCGGATTTTATTGGAAAACATTGTCCCTCGGCTCTTGCCCATCCCATACCTTTCGAATCGACAAAAAGGGTCAAATCATTTATGAATTCAATTAACTTTTCAGTTATAGTTTTCTCTTTATTCTTACTCATGCGGTTTTACTCTAATTTCTTTTGTTGATGAATATTGAGTAAAGCCGTAAATTGATATACGGTTTTACTCTTGGGCTTGGAGCAGAAGACTCCAGGCCTTTTTTATTTTTCGGTAGGATGAGCTGTCTCTTTTTTCTCAGTCCTCTTCTCAATCCAAGCCATGATTTCGCTCTCGCGAAAACCCACCGCTTGAGAGGATATACGAACCTTATTTGGGAAATCAGGTTCTTTCATAAGTTCATATAATGTCGACAATCCTATGCCCATTTTGTTAGACAGGACCTTGGGGCGAATTAGTTTATCCATTAGTAACGGTTGTTTTAGTTGAGTTTAGTTTGTAACCGCTAGTAATTTATCGGAAGGTGGGGGCTTTACATATCAGTAGTTACCGAACTTTTACTGACATTTTACTTACTTAGCCTTTTTTTGATAAAAACTGTTCGTGTTTTTGCTTTTTTTACTTCACTTCTCCTAAAGATTCATCCAATTTCTTTTGCCAACCCGGACTACTTTCAGTTCCATTCCCTAATACATTATCTCCTGCATTATCTAATAATTCATGGGACTTTCCTTCTTTCTTAAGCTTATTTACAGCAGCATCTCTACGTCTTCGGACACTTCTTAAGCTTTTATCATAGTAATAGGTTTCTAAATACGCTTTCACATGATGATATTTATAATCACCTCTTCCATCATCATTAATATCAGTAGCAATATTATTAATCATGTGTTCAGTGAGAGCATTTCTCTCTTTTATAGGTAAAATATCTTTTTGCTCTTTCCTGGATAAATTTTCCATGTATTGTAGCTTTTCCGGATAATTTAATTCCAGCATTTTGTCAATTACACTGTTTAATGCTCTCTTATTGATCTCTACCTTTCTTATATCATTATGCCTATGAATTATTCTAAGTAATTTATCTATAGCTTTTGAGTTAATACTAGTAATTAGTACAGAGTTATGGATTCCTTTTATTTTATCCACTATCTCACTAAAACATTTATTTGTATTACCTACTCCAAAAATGCTATTTGCCCTACATTTAAAATCTTCAACTAACTGTTCTAATTCATCAATCTGATTTCTCAATTCATCTTCACTCTTAATTCCTAAACTATTTTTATAAAAACTTTTGTTTTCTGCTTTGTTAGAATACATTGCCAGCAAGTCAATAAACTCGTTAATACGATGATCTATCTCATTAATTTTTCTGCTTTTTATAGAATCAATATTAGATAAAATAGAACTAAAATTAGCCTGAGCCTTTATATTATCATTGTTATAGTATTCTATGTATTTATCATAAATGTGATTTAATAACTCTTCGGCATTAAAGTTTAAACTACCTTCTTGAATATCTTGATATTTATTATCCATAAACGAACTATTTTGTATTTTCATTATCTTCAATAATTTGCTGTAATCTATCACCCCATCGACTTAACGCATCCCTCTTTTCCTCCATATAACCATGCCTATCATATATAGCTGTTACTTGATCATCGCCAGCTAAACCTTTGTGGTTAAGGATCTTACCTAATACAGTACGATCAACCCCTAATTTAGCCATATAGGTTGCCACAGTACGTCTCAGGTCATGCGGCCGAAAGTCTGGCACATCAGAGTTATCCTGGATGTGCTTCCGTACCCTAGTAAGCCATTTTATTGGTTCATTATCTCCTTGTGGTGAACAAAATACATAATCACTTTCACCAGTCATCGGTCTTAGTTCTTCAATAATATGCAAAGCCATATCTGAAAGAGGAACAAGATGTTGCTCACTATTCTTTGCAAGTTCTGCCGGTATCGTCCAAACGCCCTCTCGGATATTATCCCACCTCATATTCATTGTTTCTGTTTTACGTTGTCCAGTTATAAGCAACATTTTTAAAACGGACCCTGTGGGTTCATTCCAGTTATCAAAATACTTCCAAAGCTCCTGTATCTCATCTGGATCGTAATGACGATTTCGCTTTTTTTCTACCTTACCACCATCTTTAGTTTTTTTATACTTTGATACATTGCTTACCGGATTGGCCTCAGCAAGGCCTCTATCAATAGCAAAGCTATAAATCTTTGAAAGCCGGGCCCTTATTCTATTAGCCATAACTGGTGCAGGGCTCTTACCATAAGCCTTATTGTCTAATAGATTAATGATCTGTTTACGACTTATATCTTTTATTGGGTACTTACCAAGCTTAGGAACTAACTCTACATCAATAATTCGGGAGTATTCTTCACGGGTCTTTTTCTTTAAGGTGGGCAAATATTTTTCCTTAAACTCTTCAGTTATCTCCTTAAATGTTTTTGGATCTGGAGCTTGTTTACGTTTCTTTTTTTCAGCTTGTGGATCTAATCCTTTATCAGCCTGGAATGAAAGATCTCTAGCTATATCTCTTGCTTTCGAGACTCCAATATCAGGATAGCTCCCGATCTTATATTTAATAGCCTTACCATTATGCCAATATGTATAGTAAAAATATTTGCTACCTGCTTTCGTAAGTCGGACAAAGAAGCCTTTTACTCCTTTCTTTTTCAATTGGCCATCCTCTATTAAATGTTGATCATAATACTCTACACGCTTTTCCTGGGGCTTTAGGTTGCGAAGGAATTGCTCAGTCAATCTTTTTTTAGGCATAATAGGATATATCAACTCTGGTACTAGAATGGTACTAGGACTATTCCCAAACCATCCCTATTAGTCTGGATTAGTTTAGAATTTAAAATACCCCCTAAATTCATGAATTACAAGAAATTAACCTAATACCACATAGTAGATTGGTAGAGTATGGAAAACCTTGGAATGGGTTAATTTTTTGACTGTCACGCAGGAGGTCGCGAGTTCGAGTCTCGTCCGGATCGCAAATAGCTAAGCCGCTAGCTCCCAAAGGGTTAGCGGCTTTTTTATTGTATTGGTACAGTCAGAGGTGCAATTTAATTCAAATATTGTACCTATTTTCCCACCTATTATTTTTTATAAAATCGAATATATTGTGCAATTTTTCTTAAAAACTAAATCGCTACCTTGAAAACAAGGTAAAAGTCGGGGAAAGTTCTAAGATATTGCCACTAGCTAAACAGATTGGAGTGAAAGCGAGCATTAAATCCTAGCTGATAATAATGGTTCTAGAAAACATAAAATGGCGATCTCATTTTCACTGGTAAGTCAATTAGCATTGATTTTGACCCAGACAGAAAAGTTATTTCAAAAAATCTATCAAGATGTATGAGGCTTGACAAAAGCTGTAAAACCTATACTAAAATTATTCAGCCTAACTAGTATTTATGTAGCGTTTGCACTTTCCTATGCTTCACTTGGGTAGAATTGAGCTCTTACTAGTTGTTACAGTCCTTGCTGCACTAGCTTTGATAAAATAGTCAGACACTCACAACTGATACTTGTGGAGGTTATTTGTATAAGATTTAAAAGAACCTAATGTAAGTACCTGCTCTTAAAGGGGGCTTACTTGTGAACTGTTCATTATGGTAAACACCCAGAGAGGGCGCGTTTTAAACCCTATTTGGGGGGGGGGCTTCTCTTTTTTAAGACCTATTAAGGTATCGGGCTTTTCTATTTTAGGACCAATTCTTTTATAACCCTCAAAAAATTTTGCATTTGCATTTATCTTCAATTACAATACATTATAAATTTTTAATGTTTGTAATGAAAAACACTTTGTCTGTCGGTCTCTGTGAAATGAAGTGCAGATATCTTACGACGGTTGGTTTCGTAAAAAGATTTCAGGAACCGCTTAAAGAATAATTGGATCAGTATAGAAGGATGTTAATATGGTTGACCTACTCTTATCACCTACACTTATTTTCTTGGGTGCTATTGCCCTCGCTTTTTATTTAGGGTTCCATTTTGGTAAAAAAACGGCTTGGTGGGAAATAAATATTGCCACTCTGTCGGAGGGCGACTGGATTCAAACCAGTCAACCCATCAGTTGTTATGCCGGTGACGGGGTTGGCAGGGTAGAATTGCCTGAAGGGATGATCGGGCAAATATTTGGTATCAACGGCCGCCAGCGAATTGAGCTAGAGCTGTGGCAACCGATCTCTCTAAAAGATCAAGTAATTGAAAAGGTTTGGGATATCAGCGACTATGATAAGTTCCTCATTATATCAGGTCCAGAACATACAGAGGAACAAGAAAACAGGCGACAGCATACAAAGCTGACGCATGCAGCCGAAACTATAGTCAACGCGTAAGGTTTCGAACCTAAAACTTCGCCCTTCAAATAGATAATCAGACTTCGTTACCAGCAAGGTAGAGGCATAACTATTTACTTAATCACTTATGGCATCAAGTTAAGGTAGTTGTAGTGCCATAAAATGGGTTCGCAACTACTAAATTGATGGCAAGTTGTGGGGAGAAAGTTATCGCAGTGGAGACACAAACCCTGCAGGAAACTATAGCTATAATGCAGAAGAGTATAGACGATTCTAAGAATCCACGTGAGCAAATAGTGTTAAGAAACTTTGTAGTAACGGAGAAAACTGTTGTATCAAATTAATAACTGGCATTTGTAACTCTCCACTTGCAACCTAGAACTGTCACTAGTTGTATCCATTCTTATCCCTTCAATACAACCACCCAAAAATCTTCTATAAAAACTGGTCCTACAGTTTTTACAGGTATGTAACAAAGAATAATGAGTTAGCTCCAAGAGAGGAACAAATTGAAAAGCTAACAAATGCACTTCCAATTTATGGCTGAACACAAGAACATGTTTCCCATAGTGAAGATATCCAAAGTATTCGGAGTAAGCAGAAGCGACTATTATAGCTGGATGAACCATAGCCCCTCTGATCGCACCAAAAAACCGGCGCATGAGATGCAAATTAAGCAGATTTTTCTGCATTCCGGTAGGACATACGGCAGTCCTCGTATTCGCCAGCAATTGCTCCGAGACGGAGAAACAGCCAGCCGACCCAAAGTAGCGCGACTGATGAAAAAGCGAGCTATCGCCCAGAAGTTAACCTTCCATTCTAACCGTGGTATCAATATTGTTGCCAAGAGTTTAGGAAACGACTGGACGCCCGACCGCTGGTTCGCTAAAAGCATGAGTCGCAAAGACAACTGCTGGGATGACGCTGCGGCCGAGAACTTCTTTAAAACTTTAGTGCAGAACTACTTAACAGAAAATCAACAATTGGCTGCATCATCTGGCGTATCTTTCTATCCATTTTTTAACAATTCCACCGGCCACAAAACTTTTATCCTTCTGCGTTTATTCCTACATTCTGATTCAGCTACATATTGATGCATTATCTCAAGTTTACATATATCGGTCGCCCCCTGAACCAGACAATCTATGCCGTATGTTTGGGATTATTGCTATTGGGGGTATCTAGTTCAGCCGGCCTTTCTGCTGGGCATGTTCAAGCAGACACATCCTTTCATGTAGGCTCACTGGAAGTTTCTGTCCATACATCTCAGTTGACAGAACAGTTCGTTGAATTCGATGCTAATTTCATAACTCCCAGCGAGCAAAAAACCGGTAATACCGCTACTCTTGCTTTTTGGGTTGGTTTTGAAGAAAAAAATATCAACGAGAAAGAGCGGAACCTACAGGATCTATACGGTTCAAGAATATTAACCAAAGCTTTTGTCAACTCACCCAATAATAGTCTTGGTGAATCTCTCCCAATCTTACCTACTACCAAAGATCTAGCTTTAATGCTTCTGTCAACGGTTGTCCTTCTACATTAACCTTTTCACTATTTTTGTAGCGTTAGTATGCAAAATATGAAGGAAAACAGGATGACCGATTGTGAAAAAAATTTATCAATATCTAAAAGAGCGGTGGAAGCTGGAAAATCCCTGGCAAATAGCCTTGGCACTCCTCACTTTTTCCATTTCCGGAATGTCGGTACTATACGTACGTAAAATAGCATTTCAATTGTTGGGTTTTGATGCCCAAACTCCGCTGTGGGAGGAAGCGATTACCTGGATAATAGTCGTAGTGCCCTCGTATCAAGTATTATTTATTCTTTATGGCACTGTTCTAGGACAGTTTGATTTTGTTTGGCGTTTCCAGAAAAGAAATGTCCAACGCCTTAAAAAATTTTACAATCATCTGATTTCATTTTTTATGCTAGAGTCTAATTAATAAACCGAAACCATGTCCTCTAAAGATCAAAAGCTTTCGTTATTTGATGCTTGTGGAATGGCCATCGGCGGTATGGTGGGCGGTGGTATCTTTGCCGTTTTGGGCGAAGCAGTCATGGCCGCCGGTAACGCAGCATTTTTAAGCTTAGGAATGGGGGGCTTGCTAGCCCTCATAACCGGTGTTGTTTACTCCAGATTAACCGTGCAGTTTGATGAATCCGGAGGAGAATTTGTCTTCATGGAACATATTGCCGGCACACGGTTTGCAGGCACTATCAGTTGGTTTTTGATCCTGGGCTATATATTTACCATCAGTCTGTATGCCTATACCTTTGGCGCCTATGCAGGACGATTATTCGGATTGAGTTCTGGCTCCAATTTTCTATTAGGCAGTGCCGTAGTAGCGGTTATCACTGTACTCAACTTGTCAGGTGTCAGAGAATCGGGGATATCGGAGGATATTCTGGTGTACACCAAGATTACGATATTAACGGGACTGGTAGCTATTGGCTTTATTAACGTAAGCCCGGATAAAGCTTTTCCAATTGCCAACATGGGAATCGGCAATACGATCAAAGCCGCTGCGCTGGTCTTTGTCGCTTACGAAGGATTCCAACTGCTTACCTATGACTATAACACGATTAAGGATCACAAACAGAATCTTCCCAAAGCAGTTGTGATTTCCATAACAGCCGTCCTGGCTATCTATATGCTTATTGCCTTCGTACTAACTGGCTCCCTGAGTCCGGAAATTATTGAACAACACAAAGAAACGGTGCTGGCAATGTTGGCCGAACCGGTGTTGGGGCAAGCGGGAATTGTCGTGGTATTAGTTGCAGCTGTTTTTTCCACGGCCTCTGCAATTCTAGCTACTATATTTGCGATATCACGGTTAGCAAAACGCATAGCTAATGATGGACAACTGCCTCAGCAATTGACCGATCGACAAAGCTCCGGTGTGCCGATCTATTTTTCCTTGCTCATTGCAGCCCTTGCTATTGCCGTGCAATCCTTTGGCAATCTGGAACAAATCACTACCTTCTCAAGCCTGGTGTTCCTCTTTGTATTTTCCATCGTTAACTTTATGGGATACAAGCATAAAATTTTTGAAAATTGGAAGAAAAGCCTCCCAATAATAGGCTCTCTGGGATGCGCCTCAGCTATGGTTATTCTGTTATACGAAACCTATCTGACAGATCCATCGACTGTTTATATTGTAATAGGCATTTCAGTTATTCTGCTTTTGTGCCGAGAAGCATATATCTGGTTGCACCCAAAGTATAAAGGCCAAACGAATACTTAATTTGAACTATTAATATAACTGTAAGAACGTGAATGTATCGAACCTCAGCTCCTCAATAAAAAATTTCTTTAAAAAAGACTCCGCGGCCGGCATGATGTTACTATTTGCCACAGTTGCCGCGCTCATCGTTGCCAACAGTCCACTAAGCGAATTGTACCATCACCTGATGGAACAAAAGATCACGCTGGGCGTATCGTCGCTGGTCATTGACCATTCTTTCCATGAATGGATAAATGACGGTTTGATGGCCGTATTTTTTCTACTTGTTGGATTGGAAATCAAGCGGGAATTAAAATACGGTGAGCTTTCATCATTCCAGTCCGCCTTTCTGCCGGTCATTGCGGCATTCAGTGGCGCGACTTTTCCCGCCCTGATATTCTGGGGACTCAACGGTGGTTCAATTTTTATGGACGGCTGGGCAATCCCCATGGCCACCGATATCGCCTTCGTTATCGGCGTGATGGCAGTACTTGGATCGCGCGCGCCAATCTGGGCCAAAGTTTTTGTAACGACCATTGCCGTTGTTGATGACCTTATTGCAGTACTTGTGATTGCTATTTTTTATACTGAGCAGATCAGCATGGCCGCCCTGGGCATCGCGGCAATCTGTCTGGCTGTATTACTGGTGTTAAACTTTTCGAAAGTGCGTACGCTAATGCCATACCTAATGGTTGGCTTTATTATGTGGTGGGCGGTGCTTGAATCTGGAGTTCACTCGACAATTGCCGGCGTCATGCTGGGGTTCGCTATTCCTGCCAGCAGGGGCTGGAGCGTAGAGCGCCTAAAAGAGTATGCCCAAGAAGGTTTTGAATTGTTTAAACAGGCAGCGGATGAAAACTTGCCGGTTACGCGCGATCAAGCCCTCCATCATATGGATGCAACGTTACATCATGCCGAGTCGCCACTTCATCGGCTGGAACACAAACTACACAACAGCGTTTATTTTGTGATTATGCCACTGTTTGCCTTTGCCAATGCCGGCATAGTCTTTAATCCCTCGGTGATTGGAGAGGCCTTTGCCTCAACTCTTACCTGGGGTATCACCCTGGGGCTGTTCTTTGGGAAACAAATAGGCATTTTTGGAGCAACATGGCTCATGACCAAACTTGGATTTTCAGACTTGGCCGATAATAAAGAAACCTGGAAGGTGGTCTATGGGTTAGCTCTACTAGGGGGAATAGGCTTTACCATGTCGCTATTTATTGCCAACCTCTCATTTAACAGTGCAGAACTGCTGGACTTTTCAAAAGTAGGCATTTTGATTGGCTCTATCATCAGCGGTATTGTAGGCTACTATGTGTTAAGCAGACGTCCGGAATATGGCGGTGAAAGCCAACAACCATTCGATGTGCCGGAACAAGAGTTGGATCACTCAACGTAGTTTTATTGTTTAAGAGTTAATTTTTGGTTGACCTGATATGGCACGTTCATAGGCTAATAGAAAGTCCCGCTCACTAAGTACTCCCACAAACTTATTCTGGGTGCCATGTTGAATAACCAACAACTCCGGTTCTCCGGTTTTTGTGAAGTAGTGAAAGGCTTTTTCTAGGGGATCATTCATCGTTAAAAATTTGGGGGGCACCATTAGGTCAGCAGCAATAATAAAGTTGTTTTTTTCCTGGGCAAGTAGGCTTCTTACATCATAAAGCGATACCATACCTACAATGTCATGATTGTCATTTTCAACCGGTAAGACGAGCGTGCCCGATCTACCAAAGGTTTCCAGAACCTGATGAACGTTCGAACTCTGTGAAACCGTTGGTAAATTTTCAACTCGTTGAAAGGCTTCACGGACTTTGATGGATTGCAGTATATTATTCAAAAAAGCCCCACGATAGTCGGATGAGGAATAGCGGTCCTCAATTTGTTCCTTGTATATGCTCCAGTTTTGTGAACCCAGGTAAGCAATGGAACTGGCAAAAATGAGGGGTACAATCAATCCATAACTTTTGCTCATCTCCGTGATAAGTATAGTCCCTGATATTGGTACATTGGCAGCAGCAGCAAAAAACGCTCCCATTCCCACCAACACAAAAGCGGTGGGATTCCCGACCATGCCCGGTAGCAAAGCATTGAACCCCATGCCAACAGCTCCCCCCAGCAGCCCACCAATAACCAGAGAGGGGGCAAAAACTCCGCCCGATCCGCCTGAATTTATGGTAAATACAGTAGCAATCATTTTAATTAGGGCAAGCAACAGCATAAAGCTGATCGTCAAGTTGCCGTTTAACGCTGCTTGCAACGATCCGTAACTAGATCCCAATACAGAGGGATAGAAAAATGCGATAAGACCAACTGCCAATCCGCCCAGGGCTGGTTTGATATACACCGGCAAATCAATATTGGCAAAAAGACGTTTTGTTTTATCAAACACTTTGGCATAAATGATACCAGCAACAACCAAAATCAGAGCCAGCAAAATGTAGAATGGGAGTTCATATGGATTGGTAAAGGCCAAGCTCTGAAAGTTGAAAATAGAATCCCATCCATCAAACGAAGCGTACACCGAATAGCCAATAATGGATGATATAATGGTAGCCACGAGACCTTCGCTCTCCATATCCTTGCGGTACATCACTTCGATGGAAAACAGTGCTCCCCCTATAGGAGCCTTAAAAATAGCTCCTATGCCCGCTCCCATTCCCGCCATCAACAGAGTCTTCCGTTCCTGTTCGCTCATCCCAAATTTATCAGCAAGATATGACCCAATACCTGCACCAACCTGGGCAATGGGACCCTCTTTACCAGCACTTCCCCCTGTTCCGATCGTAAAGATCGAAGCAAAAAACTTTGTAATAGAAACAACAGGTTTAATTTTTCCTTTCTGCTTATGATATGCTCGAATAACCGAGTCCGTACCAGAACCCTCTGCATCAGGCGCAAACTTGTAGACCAATAGGCCTGATATGAGCGCTCCCAAAGCAGGAAGCAGGATAATAAGCCACGAACTGCGAATACGGATTGTACTATCCAGTGAGGCGGGAAGTGGTATATGCATGAGATTGTGTTGCCCACCCGGTTCCAACAGATCAAGACCGGCCAAGTGTGAGAACGAGATCTGCTGTATGGCGTTAAGCCCAATATTGAATAGCAGAGCGGCAACACCTGCAAACACTCCTACTACCACACAGTAGAACATCCAACGGCCGGTGGAGACGACATTCACGGCCTTTCCCAGATCATGAAGGTTCGTTTTGAATTTTCGTTTGTTAAAGTTGAGCATGAACGATTAAGGAAAATTTAAAACCTCAGATATGGTGCGAGTTAGTCTTCCTTTTTTGATTAGAGATACGCTGCTGCGATAGATCTTGGGAGCGCCTCTAATTCAACATTACAATTGTTTCGAGATGGGCAAGTATCTTTGAAGTTGTAGCAGAGAAAGAAAAGGATGTCAATATCCGGCAACCCGTGAGAGGTCGTTGAATAAAATGTGCTCCCCTGTTAACTGCAGAGGATGTGTAAAAAAGTAATTTGTCAAACCCGTCAGCTTGCGGAGTAAAAAAGTGAAAAGAAGTCGGAGAAATCGGCTCTGAATCTGGGGATGAATGATGGACCCCCGCTCTCTTCTGCGAATCCCCAGTGAAATCGATTGCTTCGCTTTTGGACTGCGTAATTGTTTTCGGTCCCTGATTTACTTCTGCTCCATGACCGGTGTAAAAAGCAAAAGCAGCGTTCGGGCAGATAAGACTAACCCATAACCATAGTATTGCCACAACGGCAATATCGTTTATGGGATATGTTATGTCATCCTGTTGCATACATAACGATCATTTACGGAAGAAAATTAAAGTAGGGATTAATCGCAGGAATAAAAACAGGTACTGATTATTACTAATAACAAATTCGGAATAATTAGAAACGAAGAAGTCAAATTACTATATTTAGATTCGTTCTAAATAAATTATTTATCTATGCGCAAAAGACTTCTCATCTCAACTATTGGCACCCTACTTATAGCTTTTGCTAATGTTCAGGCTAGACGTCCTGTACGCCGTCCTACTCAATCTCAAAGGAATAAGGATCTACGCACGCTGGTAAATTTGCTTGACTATATCGGCAAGGATTATGTAAATGCTGTTAGCAACGGGCAGGTTATAAGTGATAATGAATATGCCGAGATGTCGGAGTTTGCCCATCAGGTTTCCGGGTTGATTTCCAAGTTAGACAAGCAAATTGACAAGCCTACATTCACGAACCTAAAGACAACCATAAAAGAACTACGGCGCGCCATCAATCAAAAAGAAAGTCCACAGAAGGTGTCGGGGCTGGCCGATAGTATGCGCCAAAAGCTTTTAGCGATGAACTTAATAACAGTAGCGCCGCAGCACTGGCCCGACTTGGATAACGGTAAAGAAATTTTCGCCAATAAATGCCAAAGCTGCCACGGCAAAAAGGGGTTTGGTAATGGACCACTGGCCCAAAATCTTACACCTTCGCCGTCGAATTTTCACGACTCTACGCTGGCAGCCCAACTTTCGCCGCTTCAGGCCTACAATACGGTTCGGCTGGGAATTAAAGGCACGGCTATGCGATCATTCCCGGAATTATCAGATCAGGATGTGTGGGATATTGCATTTTATGTGAACGCGCTGCGGTACACCCATCACGTTTCCGATCCCCAAAAACAACAAATCATCAATGCGCTAAAAGATACTGTTGATCTCAAACATCTGGCTACCATTCCCAATAAGAAATGGATCTCATTCCTAAATCAACAGAGCATTGACATTTCCAACGGTATGAGTGTGCTTCGCTCATTGGATTCAGCCACAGTGGTAAATAACACGCATTATCTTCATCAGGCTATCAGCTTATTGCATCAGGCATTCAAATCGTATCAGGATGGAGCATTGGATCAGGCCAACAGCTTGGCGTTGGATGCCTACCTAAATGGGGTAGAGCCTGTGGAAACACAGATCAAGGCCAGTAATCCATCCTTGGTATATCAGATTGAAGACCAGATGATTGAAGTGCGATCTCTAATTAACAATGGAGCTCCGGCTCAACAACTACAGGGGCAAATCGAAGCCACAATATCCACAATTCAGAAGGCGCAGGGTATATTGCAGAAAAAGCAAAACACCTTCCTGTTCACCTATTTGATGTCCGCTTCTATCCTGCTCCGGGAAGGACTCGAAGCATTTTTGATTATCTTGGTTATTCTGGGCGTGCTTAAGTCTGTTAGTGCCACGGAATCTGTCAAATATGTACACGGGGGATGGGTCTCTGCTCTTTTAGTCGGAATCATTAGCTGGTTCTTTGCCGAAAGTCTGCTGTCGATGAGTTCGATACAACGAGAACTGATGGAGGGAATGGGCTCACTGATTGCCGTTGGACTGCTCCTGTACATCGGCTTTTGGCTACACGACAAGACCCATGTATCGCATTGGAAAGAGTTTGTGGAGGGCCGGATACACCGGCTGCTGAATCAAAATAACCAGTGGGGATTGGCACTACTGGCGTTCATCGTGGTATTTCGGGAGGCATTCGAATCGGTGATATTCCTTTCATCCATAAGCATAAAATCGGGTACTGCCAGTAATTCGGGCATCCTGCTTGGCTCCGGATCTGCCCTTCTGGCTGTTATTATACTTGGAGCGTTGCTTGTGAAGTTTTCTACTAAGGTGCCCATACGGTCGCTCTTCAAATATTCTTCTGTCGCAATTGGATTCCTAGCGGTTATCCTGGCAGGTAAAGGAATTCATGAATTCCAAGAGGCCGGATATCTCAGCGTAAACTCCTTTCCGCTGAATCTTCGCTTACCTACTGCCGGAATCTATCCAACGCTGCAGACAGTACTGGCACAAGTTGCAATTGCTGTTATTATTATTGGTCTGTGGAAGTACAGCAATCATCTCGCATCTTCGCAAAAAGTTCACTAGCCTAAATAAAATGAGCGGCCTCACCTGTCATTCTGCTTTGCACAAAAGGTATTATATCGACTGTAGGTAAAGCCGCTCCTAATCGCTATTCTTTGTTGCTCTTATTTCTAAACTGATCGTACAAAATTGGGATCAGGAAAAATGAGAACGCTACAATACTGATAATAACAGAAGTTAAATCGACATCCATCTTGGTATAAACTTGATTAAGGTAGAGTCCACCTTTTAAGGCAGAGTGTAATATCCAGTTGTATTAGCCAGATGGATTACAAAAAGAAGTGAAATGGGAAGATGAGAATTCGGATGGTTAAAATAATTTCGATAGCGTTGAAAATGGCCAACCGAACTGCATTCCTTTGCTCAGTCACCTTCTCAACTAATGGATCCTCAAACGTATCTTCCCTAGAATCATAAACTAAGCTAACAACCGAAATCGAGTTTAAAGTAGATAGCTCGGCCGCTGCTTTATGTTGTGTCTCCGGCGATTTTAGCCTACCAAAGGGTCTGGTCGATGTCGCATTACCGACAATCGCAGCCTTAATTACTGTCGTACTGTTGCTACCTGCTCCCAGAACAAGATCGCCTGTTGCAGTACAGGGACCTAAAACCGCCAAGAGTATTAACAAAAGGCTTACTTTCTTCATGGACGCTAAGATACAAAGTTAGAACGACAATCTATATGATGGATGAATGAATCAGCCTGTTTTTATCATAGCTTGTCCTATACCTCTCAAGGCAAAGATTCTCGTTTGTTTATATGTGATTTCCAGAACAAATAGGGCTTTTAATTCTCCGTCTTGCTAAAGCCTTCTTCCCCATAAGCAATTAAGCTTCAATCAGCAACCATGATGAGCTAATCCCCTACACAGCTATTCGCATTTCCCTTAGCTATTGCCCGTTTCACATTAATTATACTTTCATGTATCAACTTATATCATCGGGCACACTAACCAGTAAAACTATGAACCAATATCGTGCGCGTTGGAGGGAATACGAGTCAACTTCCCGACCAAAATCATATAAAGGCTTTTGGAAAGTAAACGAAGTCACCTATAAACTGATGGGAAAAACCCATTTGACCTTTAGTAATGGCAAAAAGTTGTTTTTCACTTCTGGTAATTTCCGAGAAGAAGCCTTTGAAAAGATGTTTGATCGCATAGATCAAGTTAATAATGGCAACCCAAAAGTTTTCTAACCCACCAAAAGTGATTATCCATTTATTTAATTTTGTAGGGTATACGCCTACAAGGGCAGCAATTTTTCCCCCATAGCTACTTGCCGATTCCCATTATAGATTATGGAAAATCCTCTCAAGACAAATAAAATGTATCATTTAATTATGGATGAATCGAATAACAAACTGCAAAAATTCTATGCAACTGGCGAATATAAGGGGTTCCGAAAATTAAGTGAAACCAATTTCAAACTCTTGGGTAAAACACATCTGACTTTCACAAATGGAAAAAAGAATTTTTTGCCTCGGGTTTATTTAAAGAACAAGCGCTGGCAAAAATTATCAATCGTATTGATAAGCATTGTGCCAATTAATTCATAGTATTTGAGGATAGTTTATTTTCCAAAATAGATAAGGCACCGACTCGGCGTTTTTAAACACTCACCTCTCCATTTATCTATTAAAAGTCGAGAAACCTCAACACCGTTGCTCGTGATGTAGCAAAATCCTTAGGGAATGCATCTTCCATCCTCTTTGGATTGAGTTCATTGAATACTCCAGGAATATAGCCTTCCAGCACTACTTTTAAATGGCTTCCTTCTTGAGAAATCAAAGGGATAGGCAATAGTTAACTCAGGCACAGGCAATATGAAAATATATATTATAATAGCCTATTTTGTAAACTTCCAATAATAGGGATCGGTGACCAAAAGTTCGGTAAATAAATAAGAATTGCTTTTTTACTTTTAAAAAAGGTGGAATTATCCCATTTTTGCGATGCTTTATGATGACTTTTCCCGCAGAATAATATCATTAATGAACACCCTTGAATTATGACACAAGAAGAAGCAAACAACGGCAACCGGCTTATCGAAAATCTGATGGGCAGCACCATCAAAATTGACCAGGAAGATGTGAAAGACATTCCACTGGCCTTTCTTGCTGTTGAGGATATGAAGTTTCACGAATCCTGGAAGTGGCTGATGCCAGTCGTAATCAAAATTGAGGAAGACCGTGGCCACAGCGTGTTGATTGAGAAAAACCTGTGCCGCATTACAATAGATGAGGATACTAGCTATGAGCACGAAGGCGAAGACAAACTGGATGCTGTATGGCGGGCAGTGACCAAATACCTCAATGCAGAATAATAGTGTTTGTACATGCAACTTTATAAAGCCTCAATCCTACCGGGTTGGGGCTTTTTTATATTCTGTTAATTGATAGATATAATATTGATTAGCAGTGACGCATTTTCAAAGTAAATTGCCAATTTTAAACTTATGCATATGGTAAATGCTGGACAAAATTTGTCAGAGAAAAGTATTCTTTTGAGCACTGACTTTATTATAACGGCCATTGCCACAGTAATACTATTTGCATCATCATTCTTCCCTATTTTCCAGATTATTTTGCTTCAGGTTTTCAAGGTTTATAAACCAATCAGTTCTACACTTGGAGTTGGGTTATCGCAATTTGTATTTCCGACGTATTCTGTCATATCTATTGGCGCACTTTATCAATTTTACAACGCCGAAAACTACTGGGCAAAAATTGTATCCAATATTATAGCAATTTTATTTTTGTATCCCTTGTTAATGATTACGATTCGCCTGTTTGGATATGATTCTACGTGGATATTTTTTGCTGCTGCTCTGGCATATGGGATTATCCTCATCGGGTTGACAATAGTTAAGCTTAATAATAGAAAAGAAATACCAAGTTAACTCACAAAATCCCCAAAGGCTTCAAAGTATCCTTCAAAATTGCCGGTGTCGTAGCGCTGCAGTTGATTCGGCAGCGGCAGACCGACCACTGTTTCACCGGTGTAGCTATTAGATCTCGGATGGCCGGGGTAAGCTGCAGCTCTCCTTTCTGATCAGATGTAATACTTTTTAGTGTTTCAAATATATCCCCATCCAACACATAGCGACAGGCAGAGGCCCATCGACTGATCTCTTCATCTGATGGTTTCTCAATAATATCGGTCAATCGCAGCGGTTCGACCTTTGAAAATTCTTGCTCATCAAAAACTACCACACCGCGAGAAGACACCTCTGATTGAGGAATCTGATAGATCGACAGCACAGCCCTGATTTTCCGATTTTGTTTCAGTGCCATCAGTCTCTTAAGATACTCCGAACGATTGGATCCGCGTATCGGGGCATCTGAAAAGATGACCACAAAATCATCGCCGCCGATAAACTCCTCTGTTTTTAGTATTGCCCCGCCCGGCCCAGAAGTGCTATCATCCTTAATCAAAGTTATGGCAGACTGATTCCTGAAATATTCCCAAATAGCTTGATGATCGGATCTGATCACTAAGCCAATTTCTTGGATTCCCGCTTGCTGCAACTCATCTACAATATGCTGTAATACCGGCTTTCGTCCAAGTGGTAACATTGGTTTCGGCAAATAGCTGCTAATAGGCTCCATCCTAGTACCAAGACCCGCAGCAGGAACAACAGCTTTTGAAATTTGGCTCATTATTATTGTATTTAAGCGCTCTAAAACACAGTTTTAGGAATGATAACAGATATTTATGTGCTAATTAAACGCAAAAGGAATTTAATGAGAAGGCTACTTTATTCTTGCAATGCGTAATGGTAATAAATCGCTGTTGTATCGGTACATCCCCATTACCGATTGGCTCCGCGACTACAATTCATCCCACTTTAAAAAGGATCTGAGAGCAGGACTTACCGTTGGTATTCTGCTCATTCCGCAAAGTATGGCCTATGCCATGCTTGCCGGCCTGCCTCCCGTATATGGATTGTATGCCTCAATAATCCCTTTGGCCATCTACGCTGTCTTTGGTACCTCTCGTCAACTTGGGATCGGACCAGTTGCCATCGTCTCCATTCTTGTGGCTACCGGGGTCGGAAATTTAGCCACACCTGGCAGCAGCCGGTTTATCGAACTCGTGCTGGCAACGGCTTTCTTCGTGGGCGTTACCCAATTTCTGATGGGGGCTACCCGGTTGGGGTTTTTTATGAACTTTATTTCAAAACCCGTGCTCAGTGGGTTTACCTCGGCTGCCGCATTCATCATTGGGGTCAGCCAGCTTGGGAACCTGATGGGTACCGAACTGCAACGCAGTAAATATATCTACCAGGTTATTTCGGATCTGTTTACCAGCCTGGGCACCATCCATATACCCACGGTCATCATCGGTGCCAGCTGCATTATTTTAATTCTTTTTTTTAAATCTTGGAAACCCAAAGTGCCAATCGAGCTTATCTCCGTCATTTTAGCCATCTTCGCTGTTTGGTTTTTTCGGCTTGATCAGGTGGGCATACAGATTGTTGGTAAAGTACAACAGGGATTGCCTGCACCCACCTTTCCGGCACTTCAGAATTTCCCCTTTTGGAAACTGTTGCCCACCGTGTTAGCTATTGCCTTCCTAAGTTTTACCCAATCCATTGCGTTGGCCAAAGCCATGGTTCGCCGTAATCCCGATTATAAAGTGGACTCCAACCAAGAATTGTTCAGTATCGGGCTGGCTAACATGGTTGGATCTATCTTCCATGCGTACCCCGTTGCTGGAAGCTTTTCGCGTACAGCGGTTAATGATGAGAACAAAGCTAAAACAAGTATTTCACTTCTGGTCAGCGCATCAATGGTTGGCCTTACTGTACTTTTCTTAACCCCGTTAATTTACTACCTGCCCCAAACCGTACTAGCTGCTATTATCATCACTGCCGTTCCTGGACTCATCGAAATTGGTGAAGCAAAATTTCTGTGGAAGGTCAGAACTCGTGAATTCTCTTTAATGATGATCACCTTCATAGCTACCCTGGCACTGGGAATTCTCGAAGGCATTGGCATTGGGGTTCTTATTTCACTCGGTATTGTCATCCATCGAAGCAGTTATCCCAACATTGTGATGCTGGGGCGCCTGCCTGATACTGACCACTATCGGGATCTCGAACGTCATCCCGAAGGACTTACACAAACCAATACGATTATCGTTCGGATTGATGCCTCTCTTTATTTTGCCAATATTCCTTACATGAAAGAAAAGCTAGAGGAGCTGGAAATCGAGAGTGGCAAAAATCTTGATCAGGTTATTATTGATGCCATCGGCATTAACGAAGTGGATGCCAGCGCGCTCCATGCCCTCAAGGAACTTGTGGATGAATACCAGGATCGAGGCATCGATGTTATTTTTACCGGTGTCAAGGGACCGGTACGCGATATTTTCAAACGCTCTGGATTGGCTGATGTCATAGGCGATGATCAGTTTTATCTCAATATCAATCAGGCGGTAGAGAACCTGGAAGACGAAAAGGAAGAATCTTCTCATTTGGTCTGACTAGCTAACAAGAATAACTTTTCTTAGTTGCTAAACATTTTCTTACAAAACCCTTATTTTCCAAGACTTATCTGGATTGGTTAGGGATAGACTACGTAAGACTTTTGTCCGTTAGAAAACTCAATTCCAAGCCAATTAAACCTTTTAAGTGTAATAAAAACATACACTTACCCCTATTATGAATTCTCTTTATCCTGACTATGATGTCATTGTCGTAGGCGCTGGTCACGCTGGCAGTGAAGCTGCTGGTGCCGCTTCTGAACTGGGCGCCAAGACGCTGTTAATCACAATGGACCTGGATTCCATCGCTAAAATGTCATGTAATCCCGCCATTGGTGGTGTGGCCAAAGGCCAACTGGTTCGAGAAATTGATGCGCTGGGTGGCCTGATGGGCATCGTTGCTGACAAATCCGGCGTACAGTATCGCGTTTTGAATACCAGCAAAGGACCAGCGATGTGGAGTCCGCGCTGCCAAAGCGACCGAGCTCTTTACAGCAAGACAATGCGTCAAGAACTAGAGAAAAAAGAAAACCTCTATTTTCGCCAAGACAATGTAGTTGACGTGCTTACCACAGAGGACGGCAAACGAGCCACAGGGGTCCGCACAAAAACGGGACAAGAGTTTAAAGCTGATTCGGTGATTCTTACCACCGGCACCTTTGGCAATGGGCTTATCCATATTGGCGATACCAATTTCGGAGGTGGACGCTCGGGTGAACGTGCCTCTATCGGAATTTCGGCAGCACTTGAAGATCTCGGATTCGAAGTCGGGCGACTTAAAACTGGAACTCCGCCCCGCATTGACGGTCGATCTATTAACTACGAGAAACTCGATGTCCAATATGGGGATGAAGAGCCCCACGCTTTCTCTTTTATGACGGAATTTCTGCCTACACGGGAAGAGCAATTGACCTGCTGGATTGGTCAAACGAACGAAGAAGTACACGATATGCTGCGTTCCGGATTTGATCGTAGCCCCATGTTTAATGGCACGATTGAATCTACCGGTCCACGGTATTGCCCGAGCATCGAGGATAAAATCAACCGCTTTTCTGATAAAGACAGCCATCAACTTTTCCTTGAACCCGAGGGATGGGACACCTACGAAATGTATCTTAATGGTTTTTCTACCTCACTTCCCGAGGATGTTCAGTATAAAGCACTACGTACTATTCCGGGTTTTGAGGATGCCGTGATGCTACGTCCCGGTTACGCTATTGAATACGACTATTTCCCACCGTACCAAATCCGGCGAAGCATGGAGACAAAGATTACTGATGGACTCTTTTTTGCCGGGCAAATTAACGGTACTACCGGCTACGAAGAAGCTGCGTGCCAAGGACTTATGGCCGGTATTAACGCAGCGCGAAAATCCCAGGGCGATGACGAATTTATACTCAAACGATCCGAAGCATACATCGGCGTACTCATTGATGATCTGATTACTAAAGGTACTGAAGAACCGTATCGTATGTTCACCTCACGGGCCGAACACCGTATCTTATTGCGACAAGATAATGCGGACCTTCGCCTTACTGAACTCGGACATAAAATCGGTCTCGCTTCGGATGAACGTTTTGAGAAGTTTAAAATCAAAAAAGAAGCTATTGATGAAATCCATGATTTCGTAGCTGATTATACGGTCTATCCAGAGAAAATGGATCCGATGCTCAAAGAACGCGGAACTTCTACGCTAAATCAGCCAGTAAAAGCAAAGAGCCTGATCCCGCGTCCCGAGCTTTCAATCTTCAATATTTTGGAAGCAGATCCCGAACTCAAAGAAAAAGCACTGGAGATCACGACAGATGAGCTTGTCTACGAACAAGTTGAAATCCAGATCAAATACTCCGGCTATATTGAGAAGGAATTTGAGATGGTTGAGGAAATGAAAAAACAAGAAGATACTCTTATACCTGACGAACTTAACTACGATAAAATCAATAGTCTTTCCTCTGAAGGGAAAGAAAAAATGGAAAAAGTTCGTCCCGAAACACTGGGCCAAGCAAGTAGAATAAGTGGCGTAACGCCCAGCGATATCTCTGTATTAATGGTCTATCTGAATAACTAGTTACTTCCCAAACAGGTAAAAACAACCTTCAAGAAATACGTTTCACGTGGAACACCAACGCATCTCTACTCATAACGTTTCACGTGAAACCTTTATTCAGGTAGATGAGCTTACTGAAAATTATCGCGATGAGTTAGAAGCCTATTTGGAGCAGCTTCTTTGGTGGAATCAACGCGTGAACCTCGTCAGCCGAGACGTTTCACGTGAAACAGTATGGGAACATATTCGCCATTCACTTCTTTTATCACAGTTTAAGCTTTTCAAATCATCCAAAATTATAGTAGATGGTGGTACCGGTGGCGGCTTGCCGGGACTTCCACTTGCAATAACGCATCCCGAAAAACACTTTGTATTAAATGATTTGGTGACTAAAAAATGCCTGGCAATGAAGCAGATGGCCAAAAAAATAGGCTTGCAAAATCTTGGTATTTTTGGTGGATCGATCGAACAGTTCACTCATGATGAAAACTTTTTATTGATCTCAAAACACGCTTTTAAAATTAATGAGCTCTACCAGATGACCTCCTCCCTCCCATGGTCAATTATGGTCTTTTATAAAGGATCTGATTTTGCGGATGAACTCCAAGAATTACCAAATTCATTTCAAATAGAAAGTTACGACCTTTCGGAAGAATCATCATTTTACCAGGGCAAAGCCTTGGTATTTGTTACCAGAGATTAAATTTTTAAACGGAGATAATGCTACAAATTGGTAGCCCAGCCTGTAGATAATAGCACCTATTTGAGACTAAGAATTAGCGATAAAAATAATTCCTCGAAGATCACAAAGCTGCAAGACGCTACTTAGAACAGTTGGGAATTTCACTTATCTTTGTGTCTCGTATTTCTTAATAACAAAAAATTATCGCTACTTCATGAACAGTTCTGAGCGCAGAATGAAGCTTATCCTGATGCTGCAACAGGCTAACCAGCGGATCACTGTGGATAAGATTGCCGATAAATTTGACGTTAGTCGTCGTACTGTTTTTCGGGATTTTAATGCCCTGTCGGAAATGAATGTACCTGTCACCCACGACCGCTACAATGGCTATGGCATCATGCGCGGGTATAAAATTCCTCCACTGATGTTTACCTCAAAAGAACTGGCTACCGTAATGGTGGGACTTAATTTTGTTAAATCACAAGTGGACCAAAAACTCATTGAAGACGCCAAAGGCGTGGAGCTAAAAATCAAAGAGGTGGTCCCAGATGAGTTGCGCGAATTTATGGAATCGCTCGAAGAGAGAACGGTCGTGGACCCGTATCTAAATTTTGGAGCCGAAAAAATGGAGGGTGGTGACTGGTATGTAATTAGTAATGCCATCTCTGAAAACAAATCCATCAAATTTGATTACCGAGCTAAAACGGATGAAAAAATTACCAGTCGTAAAATCGATCCCTATATTATCGTTTTTTACCGCGACCACTGGAATGTAATCGGGCACTCCCACAAAAGAGATGATGTCCGTAATTTTCTGCTTGATCGCATGTCAGACATCCAAATATTGGACGAAGATTTCGTGCCATATGGCAAAATCGACGTAGAAGAGCTTATTTTCCGTTCTGACAAGAGTTCGGAGAAAGTAATGGTAGATGTATCCGCTTCAGCTTTGAAACGATTTCAGGCCAATCTTCCGGCTAAAATAGTTAAGAAAAATGAAATAAAACCTAATTTATTTCGGATAGTGTTTTTCTTCGACAATCTGGACTTTATCAATGAATGGCTACTGCAATTCCCAAAAGATGTTAAAATTGTTTCTCCAGATATATTACTAGAAAAAAGAAATAATTTACTAGAAGAAATGATAGAAAAAACAAATAAATAAAATATTATGATACAAAGAAGATCGGTTGCTATAATTGGAACAGGAAACGTTGGCGTAGCTTCTGCTTATGCCCTGTTCAATCAGCGTATTGCCAGTGAAATAATTTTGGTGGATCTCAATCAAGAGAAGGCCGAAGGGGAAGCCATGGACTTGATGCATGGCCAGCTTTTGGTTGGAAATGTGAAAGTACGCGCCGGCACCTACGAAGATCTCAAAGATACCCAAGTCGTCGTAGTCACAGCCGGAGTGGGACAAAAGTCCCCCGATGAGTCCCGATTAGAGTTACTCAACAGAAATGCAGCAGTTTTTAAGGATATCATTTCTGAACTAGACAAGCATGCCCCCAACGCCATTCTAATTATTGCAACTAATCCAGTTGATATCCTTACCTATGTTTCTCAAAAACTTAGCAGCCGTGAACCGCAGCGCGTAATCGGTACCGGCACCCTTCTTGATACTGCACGGTTCCGCGCTTTGCTTGGGCGATATTACGATGTGGATCCCCGATCGGTCCATGCCTATATCCTGGGAGAACATGGCGATTCGGAAGTGCCAATCTGGAGCCAGGCTAATATTGGTGGCAAACCTATTGAGCATAATACGCTGATGGACAAACCCTATAACCAGCAGGCATTGGATGAACTTTTCCAGCAAGCCAAAAATGCCGCATACAAAATTATCGAAAAAAAGGGATTCACAAACTCGGCAATTGGAGTTGTAATCGCTCGAATTGTCGAGGGTATTCTGGAAGATGAGAAAAGTGTTATCCCGGTTAGTATTTACTGGGATGGCGATTACGGAATCAGTGATGTCTGCATGAGTCTCCAGTCAGTAATTGGAATAGAAGGGGTCAAAAATAGCGTTACCCCTGACCTGAATGATGAAGAAATCGAAGGGCTGGAAGAGTCAGCAGATATTCTAAAGAAAAGCCTTGTCGAAATTGATTTGGACTAGGATATCAAATCTAATCCCTTGTTTATAAAAGACTTATCCAATAAAAAAACCTGACAGGTACTAAAGCCTGTCAGGTTTATATTAAGTTAAGTTTGAGGCTTAGACCGTCTCGTCTTCTTCTTCGTTAACGACACGGGTGACAGCTGCAATTTGACCCTCCTTATCAAGACGCATTATTCGAACACCCTGGGTATTGCGTCCCATGGTTCGAATATCACCACAATTCATGCGGATCACTTTGCCCCCTTCAGTAATTACCATCAGGTCATCTTTGTCGGAAACCTCCTTCAGGGCTATCAGCTCACCTGTTTTCTTAGTGACCTTCAATGTGATCACTCCTTTGCCACCACGGCTCTGCTCTCGGTAATCTTCTACCTTTGAGCGCTTGCCGTATCCATTTTCGGAGATGGCCAGGACGGTAGCTTGGTGGGTATTCTTGAGAACGACCATATCAACGAGTTCGTTATCATCGCCAAGATCCATTCCCTTAACGCCCGTAGTGTTTCGACCCATGTCGCGAACTTCATCTTCATGGAATCGAATAGCGCGACCTTTCCGGTTAGCCAGAATAATATTGCTTTCACCGTTAGTCAACGCCGCTTCGAGCAACGAATCATCGTCATCAATATTAATCGCAATAATTCCATCGCGACGGGGACGACTGTAAGCTTCGAGCGTAGTCTTCTTGACCTTGCCGTTTTTGGTGGACATTATGATATAATTGTTATTGATATACTCCTCGTCTTCGAGGTTATCCACCGGAACAAACGTTTTGATGGAATCGTCTTTATCAATATCAATAAGATTCACAATCGCCCGGCCACGTGCAGTTCGAGAAGCCTCGGGAATCTCGTAAACCTTCAACCAGTAGCACTGCCCCTTCTCGGTAAAGAACAGCATGTAGTTGTGGTTGGTAGCCACAAACAGATGCTCTACATATTCGTCATCTTTGGTATTGGTTCCCTTCATTCCTTTACCGCCACGTCGCTGTCGTCGATAGCCACTTACCGGCATTCGTTTAATAAATCCTCTGTTGGATATGGTAATCACCACATCTTCGTCAGCGATCATGTCTTCTACGCTGAAATCATCAGCCGAGTGTACAATCTGAGTGCGACGAGGATCATCATAACGATCTTTAATCTCGAGAAGCTCGTCCTTAATAATTGACTTCTGACGATCGCGATTGGACAGGATATCACGATAATCTTCAATCTTCTCAGCAATATCGTTGTATTCGAGCTCAATTTTATCACGCTCGAGACCTGTCAGTTTTTGCAGGCGCATATCCAGAATTGCTTTCGCCTGGAGGTCGGTAAGAGCAAACTGTTTGCGCAGTGCTTCATTAGCCTCCTGCGGACTGTCAGAAGCACGAATTGTTTTAATCACTTCGTCCAGATCATCCAGTGCAATCTTAAGACCCTCAAGAATGTGAGCCCGTGATTCGGCCTGATCCAGATCATAAAGTGTGCGACGGATGACCACCTCAATACGGTGCTCAACATAATGATAAATGAGCTCTTTGAGCCCCATCACTTTTGGCCGTCCCTGTACCAGCGCCAAGCTAATAACGCCAAAAGTGGTCTGCATCTGCGTATATTTGTATAGCTGATTAAGCACAATGCCGGTATTGGCATTTTGCTTACAAACCACAACAATACGCATTCCATCCCGATCCGATTCATCACGGATCTCAGAAATCTCTTCAATCTTTTCGTTCTGGGTCAACCGAGCAATTTTCTTTACCAGCGTCGTTTTGTTGACCTGGTATGGGATTTCGGTAATCACAATTTGCTCACGGCTGCGCCGTAGTTCTTCGGTAGTACACCGTGCCCGCAGCGTAATTTTACCGCGGCCCGTTTCATAGGCTTCCTTCACGCCGCCATAGCCATAAATAATTCCTCCGGTTGGAAAATCAGGAGCCGGAATATGCTCCATTAGCTCCTTGGTTTCGATATCCGGATTTTCAAGGTAAGCAACAATACCATCAATGGTTTCTCCCAAGTTATGTGGAGCCATGTTAGTGGCCATACCCACAGCAATACCTGAAGCACCATTCAGCAACAAGTTCGGCAACATACCCGGCAGTACCGTCGGCTCCTGGAGTGTATCGTCGAAGTTATCCTGAAAGTCAACGGTATCCTTATTAATGTCGGTCAACATCTCCTCGGCAATGCGCTCCATGCGGGTCTCAGTATAACGCATAGCCGCAGCAGAGTCACCGTCAATAGAACCGAAGTTCCCTTGGCCATCGACCAGTGGATACCGCAGCGAGAAATCCTGCACCATACGCACAATAGAATCGTAAACAGCCGAGTCTCCGTGCGGGTGATACTTACCCAGCACCTCACCAACAATACGGGCACTTTTCTTATAATTACGGTTATGAAGCATGCCCAGTTCACTCATCCCGTACAGGATACGTCGGTGAACCGGTTTTAAGCCGTCCCGAACGTCAGGTAGGGCACGAGATACAATAACCGACATCGAATAGTCGATATAGGCCGACTGCATCTCATCTTCTATCGCTATGGGTACAATTTTATCTCTAGCCATGGATGTTTAGTACAGTGTTAAAGTTAATAGCTATAAAAATTACTTATCGGAATCAGGATCACGAGATCCCAAAATATTGATGTGCTTAAGTGGTGATGTGTTAAAGTTTCATAGTCAGCCTTAACACTTTAATACCTAAACACTTCAACACTTTTAAATATCTAGTGTAGCGTATTTTGCATTTCGCTCAATAAACTCACGGCGTGGTTCTACGTCTGAGCCCATCAGTCGTGAGAAGAGTTTGTCAGCAGCGGCCGCATTATCAACGGTTACCTGCTGCAGTGTACGGGTCTCGGGATCCATTGTGGTTTCCCAAAGCTGCTCGGGATTCATCTCCCCGAGTCCCTTGTAACGCGAAACGTCAAATTTATAGCGGGATTTACGATGCTTTTTCACCAGCTCCTGCCGTCTATCATCATCCCAGGCATATTCAATATTGCCTTGGCTGTCAGTAATGCGGTACAGTGGTGGAGTAGCAATATAGACATGGCCACCTTCAATTAGGGGTTTCATATAACGATAAAAGAAGGTGAGCAAGAGGGTGCGAATGTGAGAACCATCCACATCGGCATCTGTCATAATGATGATCTTGTGATACCGAAGATTTTCAAGCTCGAAATCCTCCTCAGAGTGACCAACGCCAGCACCGAGTGCCGTAATCATCGCCTGGATCTCATTGTTTTCCAGGATACGGTTGATCTTCGCTTTTTCGGTATTCAGAATCTTACCACGCAGGGGCAGGATGGCCTGAAAGCTTCGGTTACGTCCCATCTTGGCGGATCCGCCGGCAGAGTCACCCTCCACCAGGTAAATTTCACTTTGTTTGGGATCTTTGATAGAACAATCAGCCAACTTTCCGGGCAGTCCGCCGCCACTCATCGCACTTTTGCGCTGGATCAGCTTTCGTGCTTTCTTAGCCGCTTCACGCGCTTCGGCTGCCAGAATAACTTTTTCAAGAATGTTCTTCGCCACCTTGGGATTACGTTCCAGAAACTCATTCATCTGCTCATAAACAATAACCTCAACAGCGCTCTGCACTTCTGAGTTACCGAGCTTCGTCTTGGTCTGTCCCTCAAATTGGGGTTCAGGAACCTTAACACTCAGCACGGCCGTCATCCCTTCGCGGAAGTCACTTCCCGAAACGCTGATATCACTTTTAATAAGATTGTTGTCTTTAGCGTATTTCTTCAGCGACCGAGTCAGCGCACGTCGGAATCCGGAAATATGCGTACCGCCTTCGCGCGTGTTAATATTATTAACGTAAGAGTGGACATTCTGGGTGTAGCTTCCGTTGTATTGAATGGCCAGCTCTACAGGAACCATGTCAACCTCTCCTTCAATCAGAATCGGCTCTTGCATCATGGGCTCGCGATCTTCATCCAAATACCTTACAAAGTCCTTAACGCCGCCTTCATAATGGAAAGTGTCCTGTAGATCACCTTCTTCTTCACGATCATCGCGTAGGTTAATAGTAATCTGCGGATTCAAAAACGCTAGCTCGCGCATCCGCTCCGCAATAATATCGTATTTAAACTCCGTCGTCTGATTAAAAATCTCCGGATCAGGAGTAAAAGTAATAGTAGTCCCCGTCTTGTCGGTATCACCTTTTTCTTTCAGAGGCTGAACCGTTGCACCGTGCTCAAACTCCATCACATAGATTTTACCATCGCGGTGAATTTCAGCATAAAAGTGAGAGGAGAGCGCATTCACACAACTAACACCCACTCCGTGGAGACCGCCGGAAACCTTGTAGGTATTTTTATCGAACTTACCACCGGCGTGTAGTTTCGTTAATACAACCTCAACAGCCGGCAATTTAATTTTGGGATGTTCATCCACCGGAATCCCACGACCGTTGTCGGTAATCGTAATAGATCCATCTTCATTAATAATAACATCCAGCTGGTCGCAGTGACCTTCCATGGCCTCATCAATGGAGTTGTCAACAACCTCATTGATCAGGTGATGAAGTCCGCGCTGACCGGTATCCCCGATATACATCGCCGGACGTTTGCGAACAGCCTCCAGACCTTCTAAAACCTGAATATTTTCCGCCTTGTAATCTGATGGTTTCTTATTTGCCATAAATATAGATGTGAGTGGGGTTTAAAATAATGATGAAGACGCCTGAAAATAGGGCATAAATAGGCAAAATCAAAGAAAGTGATGTGTTTTGCTGACAAAAGTCGAGATATGCCCTCTAATCAAAATTGGGTGCTGTAAACAGAGCCAGATAGTCATGTATATTTAGTTCTCCCCAGAACTACCCTAATATGTTAAAAATTTAGCCTTAAAAGAAACATTGATCTTTTTAGGGAATAAGCCTATTTTTCTCGTCTCTCTGAGAAAATGCAAACAACGATTTTAGTGACTCATGGCACGTAAAGATGATATAACAGGAAAAGGAGCTCAAAATGGCTATCGCTCCTCCAAATCAAATAACAAGACGAAGCACAAGTTCCAGCAGAACCTGCAAAAGAAGAAGTTTTACATTCCCGAAGAAGATCGATGGGTAACGTTGAAGGTGTCTGCCAAAACGCTTCGCACAATTAATAAGAAGGGTATCCATGCTGTACTGAAGGAAGCCCGCAAAAACGGAACACTTATTAAAGACGTATAGAAATTGAAACCACAAGAACACTAAAACACGGTTTTAAAAAATTTGTAGTGCTTTTGTGTTTTAGTGGTAAAAACAGACGAAGATTATGGCAAAAGGAAACAGAGTACAAGTAATTTTGGAATGCACCGAAGCACCGGGAACTTCTCGTTATCACACGACAAAAAATCGTCGTAACACTCCCGATCGACTGGAGCTGAAGAAGTACAATCCGGTTCTTCGCAAGCATACCGTTCACAAAGAAGTTAAATAGTAACACCACCGATTATTATGGCTAAGAAGCAAACATTTGGAAAAGAGGCACAGGAAAAGAAGGCTGCACATCGCCGGATGGCAAAAGTAATTGTTGCGAAAAAGACCGACAGCAACAACTATGCTTACAAAGAAGCCATCATTGACGAAGACGAAGTGCAGAACTTTATCAAAGAAAACAGAGACTAGCACGTTCTGGTTATTTGCCGGAAAAGGTTGCATTCGTTTGGTCGGATGGAACCTTTTTTTATGAGCGTTGCCGAACATACCGGTTTTACTTAAACTTTTAGATACCAACTTATGTCTATAAAAGATCAAATCATGGCCGACTTGAAGGAAGCCATGAAAAATAAGGATAAAGATCGCCTTCGCGTACTTCGCTCACTCAAATCCAACCTGTTGGAACGCGAAATTAATGAACGCAAAGGTGGCAAAGCAGAGCTCAATGACGAGCAGGCCATTGAAGTACTGATGAAAGCAGCTAAACAGCGCAAAGAGTCTATCGAGCAGTTTGAAGAAGGCGGCCGTGATGACCTTGTTGCTTCGGAGAAGGAAGAGCTCGAAGTCATCGAATCGTATCTTCCGGAAATGCTTTCGGAGGACGAAGTCCGAGATATTGCCCGCGATAAAATTGATGAGCTTGGTGCAGAGGATATGTCTGATATGGGCCAGGTTATGGGTGCGCTGATGCAAGAGCTGAAAGGCAAAGCCGAAGGATCAGTGGTAAGCAAGGTTGTTAAAGAAGAACTCTCCTGACATCTCTGCCTTATGAATCTGCTTGACTTCCTGATACTGCTGCCCATTGCTTATTTCTGCTATCGCGGATTTGTCAACGGCATCATCAAGGAAGTTTTAAGCATCATCGGTATTGTGCTGGCCGTGTTTCTTACCTTCCAGTATATGGATCCTGTTGGTAAACTAATTAGTCCCCTATTTGAGGACAAAGCATCTTATATTCCCTTTGCCTCTGGGTTAATTATCTTCATTACTACCGTTGCTGCTGTACAGCTCGTGGCGTTTCTCACCAAAAAGTTTTTGGAAACCATTAAGCTCAATTTTATTAACCGCCTGTCGGGTGCTGCATTTGGCTTCCTGAAAAGCGGTATTGTAATAAGTGCCATTCTGTTGATTTTAGCTGGCTTTAATCTTCCATCGCAACAAGCAAGAGAAGATTCTGCCACCTATTCTTACATTGTATATTTAGCACCGTGGGCTTACGATACCGTTGCTACGGTATATCCAGGAGCCGAAGATTTTACAGCCACGGTCCAGAAGACACTCAAGCAGTACAATCCTATTGAGAACTTTCCCTTTTTAGAAAAGAACAGTAACTCTTAAATATATTCATGACGTTTTTACCCGTAGAAGAGCAACTCGAGGTCATTAAACGAGGTACCGTTGAAATTGTACCGGAAGATGAACTGGTTGAGAAGCTCAAAAAGTCGAAAGAAGAAGGAAACCCGCTAAAAATTAAACTGGGCTGTGATCCCACACGTCCCGACTTGCACCTGGGACACTCGGTGATCCTGCGCAAACTGCGACAGTTTCAGGATCTCGGCCACGAGGCCATTCTTATTATAGGCGATTTTACGGCCCTGATTGGCGACCCCACCGGACAAAATGAGACACGGCCGGCCCTGTCGCCTGAAGAGATAAAAGAAAACGCCAAGACCTATCTCGATCAGGCCACCAAAATTCTTGATGAGACCAAAACCTCTATTGTCTATAACTCGGACTGGCTCGGTGAAATGAACTTCGAGGATGTGATCAAGCTGACCTCTAAGCTAACGGTCGCGCGGATGATCGAGCGCGATGATTTCTCCAAGCGATATGAAAATAACGAACCTATTTCGTTGCACGAATTTTTGTATCCCCTCGCGCAGGGACAAGATTCGGTTCACCTGGAATCGGATGTTGAGCTCGGCGGCACTGATCAGAAATTTAACCTGTTGGTGGGACGCGAGCTCCAGAAGGATGCGGACCAGGAGCCACAAATTGCTCTTATGATGCCACTGCTTGTGGGTACCGATGGCTCTAAGAAAATGTCGAAATCTTACGACAACTACATCGGCATCACCGAAGATGCCAATGATATGTACGGCAAGGTGCTCTCTATTCCCGATCACCTTATTTATTCGTGGTTTGAACTTGTTTCGGATATTGATGTTGATGAACTGTCGAAGTACAAGAAGAAGGCCGAGGAAGATCCGCGCAACACCAAGCATGAGTTGGCACTGAGTATCACCCGTATCTACCACGGTGAAGAAAAAGCAAAATCGGCCCGAAAGCACTTCGAGCAGACGGTCATTGGCAATGAGATTCCGGATGATGCACCAACCCTCGAATATGAGTCCGGTACCGAAGTACGTCTGCTGGATATCGTTTCGGATGCCGGATTTACGGACAGTAACGGCCAAACCAAACGCTTGATCAAGCAGGGTGGCATTTCTATTGACGATGAAAAAGTGTCCGACAAAGGCTACAGCGTATCATTTGAGGAAGGTACTGAATTTACACTCAAGGTGGGCAAGCGGAATTATGCGATTGTGAAGAGCAAGTAATGCCTAACTCGTGTTGCATAAAGCGTAATACATCCCAATCCAACGGATTACTCATTACGCAATACTTCCAATTCTATTTCAACTTCATTTTCTGCAGGTAATCAGTTTATATGCTTAAAATATCATCACTAAACGTCAACGGCATTCGAGCGGCGCATCGACACGGCTTTACCGACTGGATAGACGAAACAGATCCCGATATCATTTGCCTGCAGGAGCTTCGGGCTCTTGAGCACCAAGTACCTGGACCAATTAAAAAGCTGGATTACCACGAGGCCTACCATACTGCAGAAAAAAAAGGATATTCTGGAGTAGGCATCCTTTCAAAAGAAGAACCTATCAATGTGGAAGCAGGCATCGGTGTCGACTGGATTGACAGCGAGGGGCGAATTATTAAGGCCGAATTTGAAGACCTTATCGTATTTTCAATTTACGCGCCAAGCGGCACTACCGGAGATGAGCGGCAAGACCTTAAAATGGAATTTCTCGACTATTTCTTGCCCTTTGCCCAAAAATATTTGAGCCACGATAAACCTGTGATCTTCAGTGGTGACTATAACATCTGCCATAAACCCATCGACATCCACAACCCCAAGCGCAATAAAAACACTTCAGGATTTCTGCCAGAAGAACGTAAATGGGTCACACGAATGTTGCAAACCGGCTTTGAGGATGTCTATCGAAGCCTACACGAAGGCGAAGAAGATCTCTACAGCTGGTGGAGTTACCGTGCTGCATCCAAAGAACGAAACAAAGGCTGGAGAATCGACTATCACATGACCAGTCCCGAAATGCTTGAGGCTGCAGAAGATGCTGTAATAGAAATGGAGTGGGATCTCTCCGACCATGCGCCGGTTACTATCACCTATGCACTAAACTAATTTCTATTCCCTCCTCTTCTGTCATCCCGTTGGTAAAGACTACCAAATCTGCTTTTCCAACACAAATGTAATACCTTTGAAACAGCTTCTATTGGGATTACTACTAAAATAAATAATACATCTTCATGGGTACGCACTACGAAGGCAGCCAAGAGGAACAGAAAGTTTTAAACGCATTCATTAAGCTGATGCGGGCAACTGAATCGCTGAACAACCGTCTTAATCGTCATCATGCAGAGGCTAACCTAACAGTTAGTCAATTCGGGGTACTGGAGGCATTGCATCACTTAGGTCCGTTGAATCAGAAAGCCCTAGGTGAAAAGCTGTTGAAAAGCGGCGGTAACATTACCTTAGTTATTGACAACCTGGAAAAAAGTGGTTGGGTTGAACGGCAGCAAGACCCTAATGATCGTAGATCTATGCTCATTCATTTAACCAAGGAGGGCAAAAGTTTCATTTCTGATTACTTTCCAAAACATCTCGACCGTATTAAATCAGAATTCAGCGTATTGTCGGATGAAGAGCTGGACCAACTTGCCTGCATTTGTAAAAAGCTGGGCCTTCAAGACGAACACAATAATTAACCGGTTGGTAAGTTAATATGGATGTAGTATAGAGACACAACTCTAATGTGACTCCATATATCCCAATTTGGGAATGGGTTTGAACGCTCATTCCCTTCTAGTCATAACGGATTGCATCAGCAGGTTCAACAGCAGCTGCTCTTTGTGCTGGATACCAACTTGCCAGCAGACATAATATCAGGCTTCCCACCAGTACTATGCTCACATCTGCAAAGTTGATGCTCACCGGATAAGCATCAATGATAAACGCCGATGATAGCTTGATAAGGCCATACTGCTTTTGCAGCCAGCTAACGAGCAAACCAAGCCCTCCTCCTATCACGCAACCAATAATTCCTATATACAGCCCCTGTTTAACAAAAATATTCTTGACTTGAGAGGGAGTGAATCCCATCGTCAGGAGGACCCCAATATCTCGGTTTTTTTGAATAACGATCATTGTCAGCGAACCAATGATATTTAACACCGCCACCAGCACGATGATCATCAAAATAACGTACGAGCTCCATTTTTCGAGGTACATTACATCGTAAAGCGCTTGTTGCAGATCGTACCATGTAGAAACAGTATAATCAGGTCCAAGCTGGGTCTGTAACGACTCTTTGATACTGGCAGCCTGGTTATTCTTCTGCAACCGAAGATCCACGCCAGTAACCATCCCCCGCATCTCAAACAGGCGCTGAGCCGCTTCTTCATCAATAAATACAGAAGGCCCGTCGGTAATTTGTAACCTCGAGTAGATGCCCCTGACCTCGAACCGATAACTGCGGGGCAGCGAAAACTGGGTCAGTGATTTACGCATGCCATCAGCACTTAGCAGCACCACCGTATCTCCAATATCCAGACCAAGCTCGGTCTTTAGCTGATTGTTAATGATCATACCGGGTTTTTTATTCTGGACGCCAAGCGCCGCTGAACCGGATTGCAAGCTCTTACTCAGGTCGTTGACATGAAAATATTTTTCAGGACTAATGCCGCGTACCTCCACCACTTTATCACTGTTTTTTTGATGTGCAAGCAGTGACTTGCCCTCAACGTAGGAAGCTGCAGCCGTAACTTCGGGGATACCCGCAAGTTTTTTTTGCATATCACCGGTGTACATAAACGAATTCGAGGCCTGCGACTCGATGCGTACATCGGGATCATTTTGCAAAAGCAGTCCTTTAATCACATCAAAAAAACCATTAAATACCGAAAGTACGACGATGAGCAGTGCTGTACCAATGGTCACCCCCAAAATACTAATGATTGTGAGTGTGGAGATGAGCGATATATGTTTTTTCGAAAAGAGGTAACGTCTGGCTACAAATCCGGTTGTTTTCATAGACTCAAAATAATGATAATGGCGAAGGAATCCACCAAATGAAAATCACCCTAATTCACATTTTTTTACCAAAAACCCGAAAGCAATTTTAATACATTGTAAACATCATATAAACAATTAATATAATATCGGGACTTATGTCAGCTAATCATCGCATTTCTGGGAGCATGATTGTAATAATAACCTCAGCACTGCTTTTTGGACTGTTCGGATCTCTACAGGCCCAGCCGTTTGGCCATGGGGAGGATACCGACAATCCTACGCACGACAAAACCTACCTGCAAACCCTGGAATATCGAAATATTGGTCCTTTTCGAGGCGGCAGGTCGGTAGCCGTTGCCGGCCACAAAGATCAGCCGACTACCTATTATACCGGATTTACGGGTGGCGGCATTTACAAGACTACGGATCGCGGGAAGACCTGGATTAATGTTTCGGACGGAGATTTTAAAACAGGTTCGGTAGGAGCACTTGCCGTAGCTCCATCCGACAAAAACGTAATCTACGCCGGTATGGGCGAAACCTGTATTCGCGGTAATATGTCGGCTGGCGATGGCGTGTATCGATCGGTTGATGGAGGTGAAAACTGGACTCATATCGGGCTCGGCGAAACACATTTTATTGGTGAAATAGCAGTCCATCCCCAAGATGAAGATATTGCCTGGGTTGCTGCCCTGGGCCACGCTTTCGGCAATGAAGGAAATAAGGAGCGCGGCGTCTTTAAAACGACAGACGGCGGTAAAACCTGGGAGAAAGTACTATATCACAATAAACATACCGGTGCTGTTGATATCACGGTGGATCCCAACAATCCACGCGTGCTCTATGCCTCGCTTTGGGAGGCTTATCGCAATCCCTGGAAGATGTCGAGCGGAGGTGAAGGAAGCGGTCTCTACAAAAGTACCGATGGTGGCGAAACTTGGACCAACATTTCCAAGCGGCCCGGCATGCCAAAAGGATTAATGGGCAAGATCGGCGTCACAATTTCCCCAGTGAACTCAAACCGTGTTTGGGCAATTATTGAAAGTAACAACGGCGGCGTTTTCCGTTCTGATGACGGCGGAAAGACATGGAGCCGAACCAATAAAGCACGAAAGCTGCGCCAACGCGCCTGGTACTATACACATATCGAAGCTGATCCCCAGGACGAAAACACTGTTTATGTACTTAATGTTGGCCTGCACAAATCCACAGACGGTGGAAAAACATTTGAGTCTATTGATACCCCGCACGGTGACCACCACGACCTTTGGATTGCCCCCAATAACAGCGACCGAATGGTCGTTGGTGATGACGGTGGCGGACAGGTTTCCGACAACGGGGGCGCCAGCTGGTCATCATATCATAAATATGCGACGGCGCAATTTTACCACGTGATTCTGGATAACCAGTTCCCCTACTGGATTTACGGTGCTCAGCAGGATAACAGCACCGTCGCCATCAAAAGCAGAACCTCAGGCTACGGCATTGACGAGAGCGATTGGGAGCCGGTGGCTGGCGGTGAAAGCGGTTATATCGCCCCGGATCCCGAAAACCCGAACGTTACCTATGGCGGAAGTTATGGTGGATATCTAAATAAATTTAACGACTATACTCACCAGAGCGACCGCATTGACGTGTGGCCAAACAACCCGATGGGAGCAGCCGCCAAAGATATTCGATATCGTTTCCAGTGGACGTTCCCGATTTATATTTCGCCGCATGATCCTGATGTCATTTATACTACCTCGCAGTTTGTGCACCGCTCTACAGATGAGGGCATGAGCTGGGAGCAAATCAGTGAGGATCTTACGCGTGATGAAGAATCTAAGCAGGGTAAGTCGGGTGGCCCCATTACTCATGACGATACTAGTGTTGAATATTACAACACCATTTTTGCTTTTGCAGAATCGCCGGTGAAACAAGGAGTTCTGTGGACAGGCTCCGACGGTGGCCTGGTACACGTCAGCCGCGACAATGGCGAAACCTGGACCGAGGTTACGCCCGACGGCATGCCCGAGTCGATGGTCAGCATTATCGATGCCTCCCACTTTGATGCCGGTACAGCCTATATTGCCGTCAATCGTTATAAGTTTGATGATTTCCAACCCATGCTTTACAAAACAGACAATTACGGCAAGAGCTGGACGAAGATTACGACTGGAATCCCCGATAAGGATTTTACCCGGGTCATTCGCGAAGATCCCAACAAAGAAGGCCTGCTGTATGCCGGTACGGAAACAGGCGTGTACGTTTCGTTTAACGATGGCCAACTTTGGCAGCCACTGCAGCTGAACCTGCCATCAGTACCGATCACAGATCTGCGTGTGCACAAGCGTGACAAGGATCTGGTGATAGCAACACAGGGACGCTCATTCTGGATACTGGATAACCTGAACGTGCTGCACCAAGTAAACGATGAAGCAAAATCTGAAAACCATCTCTATCAGCCGGAAACAACCTATAAATTTGGCGGACCCAGCTTCAGCGAACCGGGTCGAACTATGGGACAAAATCCTGAGCCGGGCGTTGTGGTGCACTACAACCTGAAGGAATTTACCGACAAAGAGGTGAAGCTTCAGTTTCTGGAGTCCGATGGAGATGTAATTCGCACCTATTCCAGCGAAGAGGATATCAAAGGAAACAAAGTCAAAGAATCCACCGAATTTTATGAGGAGGAAGGAAAAACAGAACCAACCGTGTTGACGACTAAGAAGGGACTCAACGAATTTGCCTGGAATATGGAGTATCCGGGAGCAACTGATTTGGACGGACGACAAATTCTATGGGCGGGATCTACCGACGGACCAAAAGCAATTCCCGGCTCCTATGAGGTACGTCTCATTATTGAGGATGAAACCGTGATGAGTCAGCCGTTTGAGATCGTCAAAGATCCACGTATTGAAACCACGCAGGATGATTTTGAAGCTCAGTTTGAACTCCACCAAAAAATTATAGCCAAGCTTGATACTACTCACAAGACCATCAACCACATTCGTGAGGTGCGTGGGAAGCTTGAGGATATAAAATCGGAATACGCAAAGAATGAACAGGTTCAAAAGCGGGCCGATGCCATGCTGGAGACTCTCAGCGAGGTAGAAAGTGAGCTAATGCAAACAAAAGCGGAGTCTTCCCAGGATGTACTGAATTATCCGATTAAGCTGAACAACAAGCTGGCGGCTCTGGCCAGTACGGTGGCCACGGGCGACAACCATCCCACGGAACAGCAGTATGGAGTGTATGAAGACCTTGCAACCAAGGTGGATGCCCAGTTTCAAAAGGTGGAACCTATTCTTCGCGGTGAACTCACAAATATGATCCAAGAGATTGAACAGGAATCCGTGCCGATCGAGAATTAAGAATAGAAATAAGGATACTTAATGAATGGCCTCATGGTACAGCCATGGGGCTATTCTAATATTGTTGCATGAAGTATAACATAATAGACTCTTTATATGGGTCATATAAAGTATTATTCATATTAACTGTTCATTTTTTCGTTCAAGAAAAACGAACTAAAAATTGACCGGCTGAGAATCCTGGTCCCACTTCGATCGCTCAGCGGGATAATTTCAATGGTCCGTCCCGTTTTGTAATATTTCAAATTTCGTACCGGTACGAAATTATACTTTTCGCCTTCCGATCTCCGTACATGATTCGTTATGCCGGTGGTTTTGGGGAAACAGTAACAAGAAATCCTCCTTTTGACACAATTGATGATGGGTTTAACAAATAAATCCGAAGGAGGTGCAGGATAAAGACCAATGTATATTGGTCTTAAGATCCTAAAACAAGGCCCACTTCGCCAAAATAGCAGCGGTTACGTATGTTAGATTTAGGATGATATATAAATATTTACGCCTACTCTTTTCCGTCATCACCAACCGGCAGTTTCACAGAACTACGTACATGTAGATCGCGCTGTGGGAAGGGAATCTCCACATCGTACTTACGGAAGGTGCGTACAATAGACTGATTCAGTTCATTGCGGATGCGCGGATAACGCTTCACATCAGGGATCCAGGCCCGCAACTGCATATTCCAGGAAGAATCGCCAAACTCAATCAGGTGTACCTCCGGTTTGGGCTTTTGCATTACGCTTTTGTTTTGGTCGGCCACTTCCTGCAAAGCCTTCAGCACGGTATCCAAATCAGAGCCGTATGCTACCCCCACATTGACATCAAGTCGATAGGTTGTATCCCCATGCGAATAGTTAATCACATCTTTAGAAACAAACTCGGAGTTGGGCACAATGATGGAGATATTATTGACGGTACGCACCATGGTGGACCGAATATTGATCTCGATAATATCGCCTTCGATGTCACTGACCATCACGCGGTCACCCACGCTGATGGGGCGTTCAAACAGGATTATGAGGCCAGAAATAAAGTTGGCCGTCACGTTCTGCAGACCAAAACCAATACCCACCGAAAGCAGCCCAAAAATAACAGTGAGGCTACTCAGGTCAATACCCACAAAATCAAAAGAGATAAGCACACCAATACTAATGATGAGATACTGAGTAACACGCGACAGGGTGTAGCGGGTACCTGCATCAATTTTGAACCGCTTGAGCAGCCGCCGGTTCAACGTTTTTCGAACCCAAACACCCAGAATACTAAAGCCCGTAAGAAGCAGCAGGAAAAGTAAAATGGAGAGAACAGTAATAGGAATCTGGTTAAGCGTAAAAAGCTTAAAATTTAGAATATCGTGGATGTAGCTAAAAATTTCTTCCCAAGTCATGCCGTCCCTATTTTCGATGAGTATAATATTCCCATAATAAGATGCCGCCCATTTAAGACGGCATCTCAATTCGCAGGCTAACAAGAAATTAGGCAATTATTCTATTCATTGTCCAAATCATTTTCATGGATTGTCTTCTCCCACAGTTTTTTTCCTTCCGACCCATAGGTCTGCAATGTCAACTTGCGGTCATCTTCCTTCCCGGTAACTCGAATCATCCCAAAATTTTGATCTTTGTACACCACCGTACCCTCTACACGTTGAGGATTATTGTATTCTTCGCTTTCATCCAGGGTAGAATAACTACTACTGGAAAGCGGCGATGAGGTAAACTCATAGATGGGATAATCACGTCCCCGATTGGTTTTGAGCAGCTCCGTAAAATGGCGGTCGCCCGAAATAAATACTACGCCGGGAATATCCTGCTCCTTTAAAAAGTTCATCAGCTTGTTGTATTCATGCTTGTAAGCAAACAGAGATTCATAATCGTGCATTTTATTGGTCGCCTGGTTACCGACAATCACGAGCTTAAAAGTCGCTGAACTACCCACCAGGCTATCCATCAGCCACTGAAGTTGTGCTTCACCAAAGAAGGGTTTGTCCTCGCTGTCTAAGCGATTGGGGGCGCGGTGATAGCGATCATCCATAAAAAATAACTCTACGTCGCTGTACTTGTACTTTGTAAATACACCTTTAGTCTCTTCCGTACCATAACTGGGATTAGCCCAGTAGCGCTTGAATATATCGAGCGTCTCTTCGCGCATCCGATACGACCGATCCGAGTTGTTGGGCCCAAAATCGTGGTCATCCCAGGTAGCCAGATTGATAGCGTTGGCCAGAAGCGCCTGCATATCTTCGGTATTACGAGCATCTTTATAGCGTTCATCCATAGCAGGTTTGGAATAAAAGTCCGGCTCGCGGTAGTACACATTATCCCCTAGCCAGAGCATCATATCCGGATTCTTCTTCGTAATTTCTGGCAGGATATCAGTGCCCTTGCCATAGCCTTCGCCTGGTCGATCAGATTTTTTGTCGTTAATAAATAGGCAGGATCCCAGCGCAATAGAAACATTCGGCGGTGAAGTGCGATACTGCCACAACGGCTTGGTAGTAAAGCTAGTATTGTACGGCAGTTCAACACGGTTACCCTCCAGATATAAATCGTAGTCGTAGGTAGTGCCGTAACTGAGATCCGCCAATTTAATATGTGCGGTATTCGAGGCTGATGATTTCGTCATCCCATGGTAAGACATTGTATTGTTCTCTTCTCCTTTGGGATGGTACCTAATCTCATACTCGACCGGTTTCGTAGTTTGGATCCAGAGATTGGCTTCCTGGATCTCTACATAGCCGAGCATGGGTCCGGCCTCCAGTAAATCATTAGCTGTTTGTGCTCGGGCTGTTATCGCCGTAGCAAAAAATAGTAGTAGCAGTAAATTGCGTCCAAGTCGTTGCATAGGTAATATTTTGTTTTATGGTTTAGCAACAAAGTAGCAGAAGCATAGCTCTTTTTCATCAACCTGATATTAAGACTGTATTATCTTCTGTAAGAAATTGAATATACCTGATGATTGCGCTATTTTCAGCTTCACTTATTGCAATTGAAATAATCTAACAAAAGACTATGCGTATCATCATCTTTGGGCCTCCCGGCGCCGGCAAAGGTACCCAGGCAAATCTCATCAGTGAAGAATACAATATTCCTCATCTTTCGACCGGCGAAATATTTCGTTCAGCCATTAAAAATGAGACCCCCCTTGGCAAAGAAGTAAAATCAATTTTAGATGCCGGTGATCTGGTGCCTGATGAGAAAGTGGTGGCCCTGGTCGAAGAAGAGCTCAAAGATGACAAATATGATGACGGCTATATTCTGGATGGATTCCCGCGCACCGTCCCCCAAGCCGAGGCTTTTGATGAGATCCTTGACAAAAAAGGCAAAACGCTGGATGCTTTTTTGCAGCTGGAAGTACCCGAGGAAGAACTCATCGACCGCATTTTAAGTCGCGGCGAAGGACGCTCTGATGATACACCCGAGAAAATTAAAAATCGCCTTGATGTGTACTGGAATGAGACCCAGCCTGTGCTAAACCACTACAAGCAACAAGATGTAGTCAAAGAAATCAACGGAGTTGGATCCATTGATGAAATCTTTGCTCGTATCAAGGATACCCTTTCGAACTAAGCCTGTTGCTTTTTAGCTTTTAAGCCCCTTCAAGCGGAGGGGCTTTGCTATTTAATTACCCTTAGCATCTAAAATTACCATAAAGAAGCTAACTAACTATTTAGTTTTAGACTTTTAGTCTTTTCTCTATACCAAAATAAGGTACCTCCCTACAGCCGGTCTGTTCTATTCTCAATAAATTCTCCCCATATATTTATTCACAACACTTTATCAGGATAGTCATGAAAAACAAAATTATTGGGATTGCCCTATTGAGCGCTCTTTTTTTAACGGGATGCACGACCTCCGGTGCTTTTTTGTCACTTAATCAAACAACGGTGAACCTTGAACAAGCTAATTATACCATCACTGCAACCAGTGTTTCGGGATATTCGGAAGCGGCATACGTACTGGGAGTAAGCTACGGGACGGGCTTTACGGTAAATACCCTCGCGGCGGGACGTGTAGAGGGCACAGGACTGCTTTACAAAGAGGCCCTGGAGAGCCTCTGGGTGAATTATGAAAAGAATAATGGGGCAATCGACGGCAAGCGACTGGCTCTGGCGAATGTACGATACGACACCGACATTTTGAACCTGTTAATCTACACCAAAGTGATGGTGAACGTCCGAGCAGATGTGATAGAATTTACCGAATAGCTGTTACTTACTATTACGAATTGTTTGCAGGATTCCCGGCGTTACATCCATAATACTTTGCGCTTGAGAAAAGTGTGATGCTCCCGGACCATAAGCAAAAAGAGGTACCCTGTTTAGCGTATGTGTTTTAACCGACAAGTCTTCGATATTACCATGGTCACTGCACAACACGATTGTTACATTCTTTGGCTTCTGATTAATTAAATGCCAAAGAAAACGATCATAAACCTTAAGATATCGTGCAGCTTTTTCGACTTCCTGGCTGTGGCCCGCCTTATCGGTTAGATAGTACTCGTGCAGCAATAAATCCCAGTTAACTGACTGTTCAAGTAGCCGATCGGCAGCGGTTTCAGGCGTTATCTGAGGCACATCAATGTTGAGATGCTCCCTCCACGCCTGCTGAGTGAGCTCGGCCGTCAGAGCACGCTCCTTTTTAACATCTTCAGTTGTATTAAGCTCCACTCCCGCACTCTTAGTCATCAGCGTGGTGCAGGTCCAGCGGTTTCTTTTTTGGGCTTTCTGGAAAAAAATATCCGGGTACGCATTCATAAACCGGCACTGCTTGCCCAGCGACTGTGCCTTCAAAAACAGGCTTTGTTCCTCCAGTAGATGCTTAGTGCCGGAGTGGGGAAAAGGACCAAAATGCTTACCGATTTCTTTGGGTGCATTTTCGCCGGAAAAGAGCGTCGCCTGACCTGTCCCACTCTGGGGTAATCCCTCCACATCCAGCGTGGCATCTACCGCTTTAAAGATGTGCTCTTGGTCTTTCAGCTCATCAGCATTTACAGAAAAAGATTGGTCCCCGGCCATGGCCGAGAATCCGTGGTAGGTTTGCTGGAAAAAGGGATTGGTATCGTGCTGATTTCCCAATCCCACGCCATCAATAAATAAGAATATCACAGGCATAATTTTACACTTCGTACCATCCTGAATAGCCAATTTGCCGGAACTACTTCAGCGAAAATATTTTTCTCCAGGATCTATTATAAAAATTTACTGTACAGGATTCTCTGTGTGACTTCAAAATTCGTAGTTCAGTAATGAGTTATAACAAATTTTGGTAAATAGAATTTCCTAATTTTTTGACCCACTGTATAACACTACCTACGATAACGGCTGTTGTAGCTTCTTCTCATACCGTCTTATCTTCAGCCAACGCCGGGTTAGCGTTCCCCCAACACCAAAGAAAGCAACGCCTAGCACACTCATAATTATTGGGCCAAACCAGTTCCACAGGCCTTCATCTACAATAGCATCCGCAGCATTATCCGGATCGTACAGCACGGGAACCAGCGCACCAATGCTATAAGACTTGTGCGATGAACCTACATCGTGCCGAAAGGTAGTGGGCTGACTTGTACCAGGCGGAGTAAATTCCACAATGGGATAATAAGTCCTCCCATCGTCACCGGTACTGCTTCGATAATCAATCACGGTGCCTTCTCCCAGTTCGGCCGTTTCCATAAAATCCCAACGGTCCAGCCCAAAGTAGATTGCTCCTCCAATAACTACCAATCCCACGATAGCAAAAACAGATCCAATTATTTTGATATTCTTATTGGCCAGCTGTTCTGAGCTCAACAGCTCACTTTGTGTTGTTATTAGTTTATCATTATCGTCTGTGGTTTTTTTGTGGCGAACCTTTTCACGGAGCGTTCTCACTTCCTGAGACAATTCCGAGACGTTTTTGACATCCTTTTTGCGCAACAGCGATCCAAAAAACCAAGCTATGGCTCCGGATGCCCCCCCGCATAAATGAGGGAGAAAAAGCCCATCTCAAAGTTCGCCCAGAAAAAAATAGCATATAACTACTCCGATAAGAAAAAACACCAACCCAAATACACCCTGAACTACAGATTTCAGGCGTATATCATCATACTTCTTAGAATAATATACCTCCACTGCTTCCCCGATATCGTGCATGGGCCAGCTTGCTCCCGACTTGCTCTGGAACTCCTTTTTATTGCCATAAGCCACATATTCGATAACCGGGTAATACATGAATGACCTACCGCTGCTGGTTCGTTTATCTTGGGTTCGAAAGGCAATCACTTTAGTTATCTTATTGGTAAATGAGTCTCTTTACCTGCTGGTAGGGAAAAAACTCGTTGATCAAGAATTAAATCTCTTGAAAGGAGTACCTCTCCCTAATATTTAGGGAGAGGACAGTAGAGGGTCAAGTTACCGCTCCAGCACCAGCGTTACCGGACCGTCGTTGTGGAGTGCAACATCCATATAGGCCTCAAATTCTCCAGTCTCAATATTCAAATCGGAATGCTTCTTAAAGTAGCTCACCATATCCTCATACAGCTTATCCGCTTTGTCGGGACCGGCCGCCTCGAAGTAACTGGGGCGGTTGCCCTGCTCGTAATCCCCATACAAGGTAAACTGTGGCACCACCAAGATCTCCCCTTCCACATCCTGCACCGACAGGTTCATCTTTCCATCGGCATCATCAAACACGCGGAGTTTCAAGATCTTATCGGCCAGCCACTCCATCTGTTCCGGGCCATCATCTTCGTGGATCCCCACCAACAGCATAAGCCCCTGTTGGATGTCACCTATTTGCTCATTGTCGACCGTAACACTCGCTTCAGATACCCGTTGTAGAACTACTTTCATATTTAAGTCTGTTAATAACTATGTGGATAAGTATGTGTAAAACTTCTTCTTAAAATAGATCGTCCAAAACCAACAAAATTTCTCCACAGCTTTCAACAATTGAAAATACTTTTCCACAGGTTTTCCAATCAAAAATTACTGTGCATAACAAATTTTTCTTGACATTCGATTTTCTGTGGATTGTGGAAAACGCAAAAAAGTTACGGCTAACCCATTGTTTATTATCATATAGTTTTCCACAAAATAATCCACAAACAGGATTGACCAACTTAAATTTTGTGTGTTAAAAAGTTATCCACTTATCCACAGTAACTACTATGTACTACAAGTATTATATATCTAATGTTATTAATGCTTTCCGGTGGATAATGTGGAGAAATATTTCTTAAAAACGAGATCCAAGTTGGCTATATTCATATCAGCTTGAAGAGCAAATCTGTTTAAATCCAAGATCTGATGTCCAAGAAAAAATTTACCTACAAAGATGCCGGCGTTGATATTGAAGCCGGAGAACAAATGGTTGATTCCATCAAAGACGTGGTTAAAGAAACTCACAGCGATGCCGTACTTAGCAACATTGGGGGCTTTGGGGGATTCTTTCGTCCCGACCTAGGCAGTTATGATGACCCGGTATTCGTCAGCAGTGTGGACGGTGTGGGTACCAAGCTGATTGTGGCCTTTAAAACCGGTCGTTATGACACCGTGGGACAGGATCTGGTAAACCACTGCGTAAATGACATCGCTGTTTGCGGGGCGGATCCACTATTTTTCCTGGATTACTTTTCCACCGGCAAGCTCGAGCAGGATGTGGGATACAAAGTTGTAAGCGGCTTTGCCAAGGCCTGCAAAGAAAACAGCGTAGCACTTATTGGCGGAGAAACGGCCGAGATGCCCGACATCTACAGCGAGGGCGAATTTGACCTGGCCGGCACAATCGTGGGAATGGTGGACCGTGAGAAAGTTATCGAGGGCAAAGAAATTGAAAAAGGGAATCTACTACTTGGATTCCCCAGTACAGGTATTCACACCAACGGTTACTCGCTGGCGCGGAAAGTGCTGTTTTCGGAGTACGAGGTCAGCGATCACGTAGACGAGCTGGGCACCACCGTGGGCGAAGCGATGCTTGCCATCCACAAATCGTACCTGCCAATCATTAAAGCAACACGGAATATCGACGGCGTTAACGGCTATTCTCATGTGACCGGCGGCGGCATCATGGGCAATACCAAACGCGTGGTACCCGACGTACTTTCCATCGACGTAGACTGGAAGGCGTGGGAGCGGCCTGCTATTTTTGAACTTATCCAGGAGCTCGGCAACGTGCCTGAAGACGACATGCGGGCGACCTTCAACCTGGGTATCGGACTCATCGCGATTGTGGATCCGGAGAATGCCGACGAGGTAAAGAAGGCCGCAGCAGATATCGACGAAGAGATTATTGAGATTGGCAAAATCACCTAGGTTTAAGTGTCATCCTGAACTTGCCGTGTTCTAAGCATTCGGAGTTTCAGGATCTGTGTGTCTACCATTAAGAAATGAATAACCTACCATGATTGACGAAACCGATCTCAAACACCTGCGTCGCTGTATCAATCTGGCCGAAGAAGCACTGGAAGTTGGTGACGAACCCTTCGGATCGGTACTGGTGTCGGCCGACGGTGAGGTATTGTTTGAGGATCACAACTGGGTGGTTACCGAGGGTGATCCCACCCGTCACCCGGAAATCAAGATTGCGCGGTGGGCAGCTAAGAATATGAACTCGGAAGAGCGAGCTTCGGCCACAGTATACACCTCCGGTGAACACTGTCCCATGTGTGCCGCGGCCCACGGCTGGGTGGGACTGGGACGCGTGGTGTACGCCAGCTCCTCGGCGCAGCTAAGCGAGTGGCTGGACGAATTCAGCGACCAGCCGCCGCCCGTGAATACCCTGCCCATCGAAGATGTAATCAGGGACATTGAAGTGGATGGGCCCGTTCCTGAATTGGCCCAAAAAGTGCGCGAATTACACCGCCGCTTTCACAGCCGGAAATAATTTAAGTCAACAGATTACTTCCTGGTAAAGACAGCCAAATTCATCGAGAGAACATGGAAGCCCACTCTTTTGAGTATTGATCTTGGAAGGTTTATTTATCAAACTAACTGCTTGTGTGATAATATGTTATACAAGAAGCTATTTGAGATAAATAAAGGTTAAGTACACTCATTCATCAGTTTCTAAATCCTTTACTAAATGAATACTACAAAGGTTGGAGATAAATTTGAAAACAAAGTTTTTGACTTATTTTCAAAAGAATTAAGAGAGGGACGTTTATTATTTAAACCAGAAAATTCAAAAATTTTTAAGAAGAAGAGATACTATTCGAGAGATAGAGATAAAGATATAGAGTTTGATGTTTCAATTGAAGCTTACCTCCCTGAGAAATCTGATTGGTCAATACTCACAGTTATAGAATGTAAAAATTACAGCAACAGAGTTCCCGTTGATGATATTGAAGAATTTAATTCTAAACTCCAACAAGTTGCCGGTAAAAATGTCAAAGGAATAGTTATCTCATCCAACGCTTTTCAGGAGAGTGCTTTAAAGTACGCAAAAGCAGAGGTATCGGCTTGATTAGGTTGACTCATGAAACCGATTTTAAGTGGATTTTAAATAGATCTGCAACCAGTCTAGCAACAGAACACTCATCAGATAATCGTAAAAACATTCGTGATGGGTTAACTAATCCTCTCTTTTCGAATGAGTATTTAGATTTCTATTCGACTGTTGGAACAACCTTTACTCATTCAGCAAACAAGTTTCTTGAGCTTTTATTGAAAAGGGATTTAGACCCCGATGAAGTTAGCTTTATAGATAGTTTTATAAGGAAAAGCCCAGTAACAGACCGAATAGTCCCTTATCTCGAAAAAGAGGAAATTGAATCTAAAAGCTTAGAAGTCTTAGAATTACATCAAAATGACTCAGTAATGAGTCCAATAGAAAAAATTTGTTCAGAGCTAAATAATAATGTTTCTCTAGAAATAAAATTTATTGATGACTTAGGGACTGACTCAACAGGTTTTGAAATATTAGGGAAGATTCAATTTGACCCTGACAAGATTTTTATTAAAAAGGGACATGAAAACTATCATAGAAAAAGATTCACAATTGCACATGAATTAGGTCATTATTTTTTAAATCACGAGGAATATTTAGAAGGTGAATTTTATTCTCAAAAAGATGAAGAAGAGAATTACCTAAATTCGATCAATTCATTAGATATAAAACGATTAGAATGGCAAGCAAACTATTTTGCATCTTGTCTTTTGTTGCCTCGTGAGAAGTTTCTTAAGGAATTCTTTAGATTATATGGAAAAGAAAATTTAGTTGATAAAAGCTTTGGCATACTATATGTAGATAATCAATCTTGTAATCTCGATACATTTTATCGACTCACTAATCAGCTTAGATCAATGTTTCAGGTTTCTAGACAAGTAATTGAAATCAGACTAAAAGAAGAAAATATAATGGTTGATGAAAGAAGCCTAATCTAAGCAATGAACGTGTTTCTAATCTGCGCATTAACTCGCACAGGCCTCGCCATCTGGTTGCCTCCCTTTTATTTATTGGTTAATCTACCGTTTTAAAACTAATTTGCCATTTCAGCGCCTGCAGCTAATGTGCAGTCCCGTTATACTGCAAAACTTTTAATAGATAAGATGAGACTACTAATTTTCAGCTTATTATTTGTTGCCAGTTTGATTAGTTGTGATTCTAATTCCCCAGTTTCTGCTAATGAACAGAAACTCAGTGATGAAGAGTTTACTTCTTTATTGATAGACTCAACATTCGATAGCGAACTCGATACAACTATTTACTATGAAAATCATACTTTTCTTGAAAAGAATTACATCCTTAATGATTCTGATGAAAAGGTATTTTGGTATAAGCGAACTGGGAATTTTAAAGTGGAAGAATCTATCCTATACAAAACAGATTGTGTAATAACGGGGAAACAATCTACAGAAATGATGAAGGGTAACTTCCAAATAGTTTTTAATAATGTCGAGTTATCAATAATGGATGGCGACCTTCAGTTTAACAGAATTACGGAATTAAAAAATATAGAAGGTAACTCTGAAGATATTTGGGGTACCTGGGAAACAACAAAATGGACGTATAAATACACAGGAGAATCAAATCCGGGATATAAGGGCCGTCAAAAATACTTTTATTCTTTTAATAAAGATTCCAATAAAGTTCATTATGGTTGGAAAAATATAGACATGGATGACCCTGAAACATTTGAATTTCATAGTGATTTCAAGTATGACAAACCTCATTTAGAGCTTGAAGGGCCTGGAGAATACAACATCTCTGTGAGCTTCAAAGATGATAAAATGTACTGGCGGTATGATGACATTGAATAGAAGATCAGTTGCAGTATAATCAGCGCATTAAGGGGAGCTATCTAGCCAATTATCTGCCTACGGCTCATCTTTTGTTATTGGCAAAATCAACAGCAATATGCACGCCGGTTAAGCGCAATGTTGTTATACTTTCTTTTTTAAAAAGGGATCAAAAATAAGATTTTAGTCCGTATATATTGAGCGACAATTTAGTTATAGGATACCAAAAGGTAATGTCGTAACATGCTATTTCATTGGTATAATTTAGTAGCCACTGCTTAATAAGATGGGTGATAGCCAAATCATTCATATAAGCATCTACTTCCTATAAGGAGAATTATTATGAGAGTATCTAAAGAGAATGTAGCCGTTAAGATGGAAATACCGGGAGCCACTATACGTCAGCAAACAGATTTCGGTGACGTCACTGGTTTGACCAAAATCAGTGGTGAATATTTTAGTCTTTCAGAGGGTGTTGATACAACTCCGCTTTTCGAAGGGCTGGAAGGAGATTTATGTCAGTGTCCTCATTGGGGTTTTGTCTTACGGGGACAACTTACCACAACAGACGCCGATGGTATACAGGAGACCGTTAATGAAAATGATTTGTTTTACTGGCCTGCCGGACACAATGTAAAGGTTAACAAGGACGCGGAGATTATCATGTTCAGTCCTGAGCATGAGCATAGTCATGTCATCAATCACATGATTGAGAAAACAAAGAGCTAAGCTCGATGCAAATAGGAATTGTTTCTTGTTGAAAGATAGGAACAGCTATTACGCTGTATCTTGGCATGTTAATATTGTTCGTTTTTTATTTTAACAAATTGGATAACGCACCTTAAATAGACACAACTCTCAACGTTACTGACCGTTATTACCAGATCGTTAACCTTTTTGAACTCTCATCGGTACGTATTTGGTAAAGCGAATTGTAAATACTGTTCTTGTACTTGTTGCCGCTTTTTATTGGAATGAAGCCAGAAAAGAGATCATGTTCCTTTGTAGCAACTTTGAGCAGGGCGTTTTTGAGCAGAGTGTAACCAGACAGCTAGACACTGGAAATTTTCTTTGATATCACGCTGAATATGCCTCTTCGGGCAAGCGTATTATTGTTGACAGCGCCTATAACTTGTCAATGTACAAATGTGTTATTGATTTTGATGTAAACGACAAGGTAGAAGAAGCTCGTTTTATAAATAAAAACCTGAGGTCGGGCAATGTTGCAATTTGGTAATTAATTTGTCAGTCTGAGTCACTGAACTCATGCATTTTTACTACCACTGATATGCGTCGCCTAAACTTTTTCTCAACTCTTGCTGCCGGACTTCTTTTGCCGGGCTCTTTTTGGGAATCTCTGAATAATCTGTCAAATTCGACGAAATCGTCTGGGGATATATTGTACAGTGAGTTGCAGGCCCTGGTGCTGGGTCAGTTCAGGATGCCGGCTTTCCCCAAGTCGGCTGTTACAGTGAGCGTTGTAACGATGGGCGTGCGCTTCATGGCGCAGGTAAAGGGCGTTACGTCTCTTCCCTTGCATTGGTGGAACCCGGGGCCGAGCGCTTCTACCTGGTCGACGCTACGCCGAATATTACCCGGCAACTTGACTTGATCAAAGATCAGGCCTTTCGCAAGGGGGGGTGAGGCACGCCGCCCCTTCGACGGTATTTTTCTTACGCATGCACATATCGGTCACTATATAGGGTCGACGTTGCTCTGCTTGACGGGACGTTCTGGTCGATGGATGAACTGCCAGGCCGAGATATCGAGGATATTCCCCATCCGCTGATGACGCAGACCATGGATGCCCTTCAGGGTGTGGTTGATGAGGAAAAAGCGCGGGTTATACTCACGCATTTAAATAATTCAAATCCGGCGCTGGATAAAGGAGGCCCGCAGCAATCTGAAGTAAAGCGGCGCGGCTTCGAGATCGCTCGCGAAGGCATGCGGATTTCGTTGTAGATGTCTTTAGCTAGAAATATAAAATCACATTTTTTAATTACTATGACATATAACCATCAGGTTATTTTTGATTTCAGTGAGAATGCCAGCCTACAAAATTGGGAAACATTGGATGATGTGGTGATGGGCGGCCGCTCACAAGGAGATATCAGTTTGAGTCCGCAGGGCCATGGACGGTTTAGCGGTTTCGTGTCGTTGGAAAATAACGGCGGCTTTTCTTCGGTCCGCTATTCTCCTGCTAACCTGCAAGTGGATCCACAAGACCAAATTAAAATACGGCTGAAGGGCGATGAAAAACGATATCAGTTTAGGGTAAAACACGATAAGCAGGCCTATGAGTCGTACATTACCTACTTTGAAACCACCGGAGAATGGGAGGACATTACTATTGCGCTTAATGATTTATCTCCCACCTTTAGGGGTAAAGATTTAGACCAGCCCAATTTCAGTTATAATTCCATTCAACAACTCGGCTTTTTAATCGCCAATAAGAAAGCTGAGAATTTTGAGCTGTTAATTGATAAAATTGAACTTATTTCGAATTAAGTTACAACAGTTCAATCTTTGGTTAAAAATTTTCAGGGACAGAAAGTTAGCCACAACTTGATAAGTTATATATCTGTATCCTTTTAATATTATAGCAACGAAAGAGAGAATATTTAATGGATTTTAGGCTGGATATTATTGGCTGGTAAATTATAATATGCAAGCTCAGGGAGTGTTAGAAAGCAATGATCAGGTCAGGATTGATGGGTAGTATGGATATCTATATTGGCAACAATAAAGATCATATTTTGCAACAAGAACAGCAGTAGTTTACGATTCAAAAATTAATAAAGCAGCTCCGCGGCGTAGATCAACCGATTTTCAGTTCCCGATTAATCCATCAGAAACAACTTTTTACGTACATTAGAGTGATTATTGAATATGTTAAGCTTTTTTGTGCTACATTAATTCACAATATGTGATTTATAATAGACGGTTATTCCTCTTATACGGTATGAAATGGTAGATCAATTTATTGAAACCTGGCGCATTAACAACCGAGTTAATTTGATGCTGCTGGACGAAATTAGTGCCGAAGGGTTGAATGTAACGTTTTCGAAACGAGGCGGAGGCACGCCCGCAAAGCAGTTTGCACACATCCACAATGTTCGCTATTGGAAACTCGACAAGTTGAAGAAGGAGCTTGCCCAGAAGCAGGGAAAAATTGACCGATCAGATGAGCTTTGTCACGAGCTGTTGCGGATCAGGTTGTTAAAATCGGCCGAAGCAGTTGCTGATTTATTAAAAGAGGGGTATGAAAATGAGGGCCTTATTGAAGGGTATCGCCGCGGGGTTTATACGCTGATGGGATATTTGATTGCTCACGAAGCTCATCACCGCAGCAATATGATCCAAACACTCAAGCAGTGTGGCCATAAACTATCGAGATCCTTTACCATTAACATCTGGGATTGGAATAAGATCTAGCATTATCCTCATCGGATGACTGAATTTGTCATCCGATGAACAGATCTACTACTAGACCTTTTTAAAGACTACAATACCATTATGGCCGCCAAAGCCAAAGGTATTGCTCATTACTACATCCACCTCTTTTTCAATGGCCTCACCAAGTACTATTTGCAGTCCCGAAGGGATTTCCTCGTCAATATTTTCGGTGTTTATAGTCGGCGGGATAACTCCATCGGTAATGGCTTTAATACTTGCAATAGCCTCGATAGCACCGGCCGCTCCAAGCAGATGACCAGTCATCGATTTTGTTGCGGTTATGTACAGATGATCAGGATTTTCGCCAAAAACGTTGGAAATAGCCTTGGTCTCACTGATGTCGCCCACTGGTGTTGAGGTAGCGTGCGTGTTCAGGTGGTCCACATCTTCGGGATTAAGATCGCTGTCGTCCAGCGCCTGTTTCATGGCTACCGTAGCTCCTTTGCCCTCGGGATGTGTGGCCGTCATGTGATAAGCGTCGGCGGTCATGGCCGCTCCAGCTACTTCTCCGTAGATGGTGGCGCCGCGTGCCTTGGCGTGCTCATATTCTTCAAGTACCAGCGAGGCGGCTCCCTCTCCCATTACGAAACCGTCGCGATCTTTGTCGAAGGGACGCGAGGCGTGCTTGGGATCGTCGTTGCGCTGCGACATGGCGCGCATGGCCGAAAATCCACCAAAAGAAGATTCTGTAATACCTGCTTCCGATCCGCCGGTAATCATCACCTTGGCTTTGCCCCAACGGATATAGTTCAGCGCATCCATGATGGCGGTGTTGGAAGTAGCGCAGGCCGAAACCGTTGCGTAGTTGATACCCATTAGTCCATATTTCATGGAGATGAGACCCGGTGCCATATTAATAATCAGCTTGGGTACAAAAAATGGATTGAAGCGCGGGGTGTAATCATTTTCGGCATAATTTTTAACTTCCTCCTCGAAGGTGTGCATGCCGCCTTGGCCGCTGCCCCAGATAACGCCAGTGTCGAACGGATCCATATCATCGAAATCGATTCCTGAATCCTCAATAGCTTGGTCGGCCGCTACCAGAGCGTACTGGCTGTAGGGATCGGATCGGCGAATCATATTGTGTTCCAGGTAATCGGCCGGATCAAAATCCTGGAGTTCGCAGGCAAAGTGGGTACGAAATTCCGAAGGATCGAAATGGGTAATGCGGGCTGCACCGCTAACGCCATTGGTAAGATTATCCCAGAAATCTTCAACAGTGTTTCCCAGTGGAGATAGTGCTCCCAGTCCTGTGATGACAACGCGTTTTGGCTTGCTCATTGTAAAAAGGTAATATCTTTAGAAGTGTAACTTCGATTATTTAACGTTAGCAGATGTGTTGACAGGCGCAAATATTACAGATATTTCGTCTTCCACCAACGGATAACAATAAACTAAAACTGAGAGAGAAAAGGAAAGAAAATTGTCGGTTCGCCCATGCACTTACGGTCATTGAGAGGTTCCTGGTAGCTCTGATTGTGCAGAATAGAGTACAATCCCATTTACTTTCTCGATTGTGTCATCCTGAATCGTTCAAAGCTTTTCAGCGTATTTGAGAAGAAGAATTGGTATCAAATAAAACTAGCGCAAGTCTGAGACTTGCGCTAGCATCAAAATATTGGTCCTCTTTTGTTTCCCTCTATCCATAGGGAGAAAGACTCTTATAAATTACATTGGAATAGTTCTCCCTGATTCTTGGTGAGAGGATAGTAGAGGTTATTGGGTAGCGTAAAAACGCTCCGTAGCAATTTCGTCGCCATCCCAGTGCTGTACAGCAACCTGATGCATCGTGGTTGGTTCATCAGCACCTTCAAAGGTAACCGTCATGCTTGATTCAACCGATGTGACGCCTTCTTCTTCGTTTGAGGTGATGGCAGAAACGTCGATGCCGTGAAATTCTTTAACGTTGCCGAAGAATTCATTTTCACGTTCACGGTTGGCATCTTTGCCTTCTACTTCGGTACCATCTTCGAGAATCATGGTCACATCTTCGCCGTAATATTCTTCAAAGGCATCCATTGCTGTACCTTGTGCAATGTGGTCATAAATGTCAGTTATCTTGTCTAAATAGCTCATAAATTAATATTTACTTTAATGTTGAAGTATTTGTGAGATAATATAACTCGGCTGAGAAGAAAATCGTTTACAGAAATCGAAATTTTTTTGTTTGCGGGGAAAGCCGTTGGAATCTATTTTAAGAGACAACAAAAAATACAACCTGCAGAATAATAGATATGGCTAAAGCTAAGCTAATTGATATCGCGCACGGTCGCAGTGGAGACAAGGGAGACGGCAGCAATGTTGGAGTAATTGCACGTCACCCCGATGTGTATCCCTTTTTGAAAAAAAAGCTCACGGCTGATGTGGTGAAAGAGCATATGAAGCATATATGCAAGGGAGAGGTTGAGCGCTATGAGTTGCCTAATATTGGGGCTCTCAATTTTGTGCTACATGAAAGTCTGGGCGGAGGTGGTACGGTTTCTCTCAAGCTCGATGCCCAGGGCAAAACTCACGCTTCGATGCTGCTGCGAATGGAATTGGATGTACCCGAGGAGCTGTTGCAGAAAGTAGATGAAATCAGAAAGACGGCAAGCTATTAATGTTTAGCTCGGTCCTGTTGATGATCCTGCCAAAATAGATTATATCGAGAGAGTGCACGAAGATACTTTATCTAATGACAGGTATAAAAGTAACTAAGTCCATCATGAACTGACGTTTGTAGTTGGGCTAAACTGGATAGGTATTTTCACTACTTTTTGATCCCAGCGGAGTATAATGTTGGTGGAGTCGTTTTCAATTTCAGAGAACTGGATGGTAAAGGCTTCGGTAATGGCTTCTTTATCCGTCGAGGGTACCTGTACCCGCATCACATCTTTAGCTTCGTTGTAGTCGAAAGCTCCCCACTGGCCCAGTTCGCTGTTCAAAATAACGGTCCAGTTTTCGTCCTTTCGTGGGATGGTAAACAGCGCGTACGTTCCGGCATCGAGGTGCTTGCCTCCAAAAATAATATCCTTGGTGGCAGTAAGTTCAGTGGCTTCATTGGCTCCGGTGCGCCAGACACTGTTATAGGGAACCAGGTTACCAAAAATTTGTCGATCACGCTTATATGGCTGACCGTACACAATTTTGATGTAGGTATTGGAAGCGTCATGGGTGGCTTTTGCGATGGCAATGGGACTTTTGCGACGCACGGGGTCGGGTTCTTCAGGCTCAGGCTGGCGGCATCCCGAAATAATAAATAACCCCAGTAAAAGATAAATCCAGTACTTGTTATTTGAGCAAAATTGCATACTGATGGCGGTTAGTTGATCTGCTTGGATTTGGATAAATGGTAAACAAAGTATACGGTTAAAATTCTCCTACAAAAAATTGTGTGCTGTTGCGGCTTGGTTCATAGCCAACGCCTATTCCAATGTCGAAACCAAGGTTTGAAATTCGGAATTTTGCGCGAATCCCCAGCCCAAAAACCGAACGGGATTGGCGATACCAATTATCGAAAGTGGGATCGGTCACCGTATCCGAAAATGCAACCAGATAAATATTGCTTAAGTAAAACGGCAGTAACAGTCCGCCATTATCCACATAGGTCAGGGGAATAGTATAACGCGTATTGAAGCTTAGCAGATTGTTGGCGCCCGGAAATACCGGCCCATCGAAAGCATCGGAGACCAGTGATTGGTTATCCAATAGCAGTCCCGATTGTGTGATACCGCTTACTCCTAGACGCAGTGACTGGTTCCACTGCCGAAAAGGAGAAACAAAACCAAAGATGCCGCCGCGCAGTCCCGTTGCACGTTGATTGTCCAACATATACTGGTTGCCGTAGGCCGTAAAATTCAGGTCGCCGGCATCAAGATAATGCTCCAGTTCGGAGTACATGACTAAGCCCGAGTTGGGTTGCAGATCACGAATATTTTGTTGAATCCGGTAGTTAAATTGAAGAAATAAGTTCCCGGCTGTGATCCCTGCAAAATCTGAGGTGTTGGCACCGGGACCGATCTCAGAAAATCCAATTTGAGACCGGCGAATTTCAGGTTCAATAAAAAGGGAGGTACTGAAAATATTTTGATTCAGTTGGATGCGGGTGGGTATGCTCAGAGCCAGGCTGCGATCTTGTCTCAGCACGGTTTGACCAGTACGTAAGTATCGGTATGAGGGTTGGTTGTACAACCGCGTTTTAAAGCCGGGAAAAAATGATTTGTTCTGATAGATCAGGTCGTACCAGAAACGGTCTTCCAGGTAGCTGAATTCCGCCGAGTAGGTTTGGTTGGCCAGTAGATTATTACTGTGGAGTCCAACCCCCCATTGGTACACGTTACGGTTGGATACCTCTTCGAACATCGGGAGGATGGTGCGCGGTTTCAGCCAGCCGAGTCCGCTCGAATAGTTGCTTGAGGTCCAATCTTTAGAGCTGGTTACAATAGAATCCGATACCGCGGGGCGGCTCATAAAATTTATTTTTGATTTATTGGGCTGCCATTTTTGGGCCGCAACAGGCGTTCGATTTGCCTGTGAAAGTTTCATCACAGCCGGCATCTGCTCATTGGTTACCTGTTTTATATAGGCGATACGAGTGCCATCAGGGCTGTAGGACCCTTCGAATGCATTGAACGTACTATTGGTGATTTGCGAGACAGATTGGGTTACCAGATCGTACTCGTACAATTGTTGAGTGCCCGAATAATCGCTGCTGAACATCAGCTTTTGGCCGCTGGGATGCCAAGCGGGATCAAAAATTGAGCCTCCATCAAAAGCAACAGCCGGCTCCTGTTGTAGCTGCTGTTCCATTTTTTTGGGATTGACAATCCAGAGCCCTTGCATGCCGCGTTTGTTGACGATAACTGCCAGCTTATTGGTTTCCGGATTTGGAGCTACAGCTACAATCTGATGCTCCCCAAGCGTAAGTTGTTGGTTGATTTTTGCTGGGCCCGTTTCGGATTGGTCAACAGAAACAAGCTTTGATGAAGCGGGCTGTGTCTGCAGGGCCAGCAGGCTATCGGCCAAATAAGCGGGAGCATAGGTGCGTCCATTTTTAGTCAGTTGGGTAGACTCATCCTTTGAAAAATCATACTCGACAAGCTCCATCTTCTCGGTATTGTTGTAGATGGAATTGGCCTCGTAGTAGCTGTACACCATGGTTGATTTATCCGGAGACAGATCGTAGTGGTAGTCACGCACCGAGTTGGTGGTTAAAATACGTTCCAGATCATCCGTCTGAAGATCATAAGTGTAGAAACCGGAACGAGCGTTGTAAAAGGATCCGTAGAACATAAGTTTCGAGTCAGACAGCCATTTTGGGCGATGCACACTTCTTCCATCAAACGGAATCGGCAACGCATTGTGGCGGTCGACTGAGCTGGATATCGAATTCAGGGAATCCTTCTGAGCTTTTTCAAACATATTATACAGCTCATTGGGCCATTCTCCGGTGCTGTGATGCAGGGCCACGCCATATCCCAGGAAGGGGAAATCCATATAAAAGTCGAGCGCTTCTTTGGTTGACTGAGATCCGAACTGTTTGTGCAGCCAGGCTGTAAACTCGTATCCGCCGATGTAGTGACGACTAAAGGGGCGTGTGTAGCTGGAGGTTTGAAAAAGCTGTCCCATCGACCAGCGTTGGGAGCTGTTAAAGGTGGCATTAAACTGATTGGTAAACAGCGGATAATTTCCGCGGCCGCCGTCTGGAGATACGTTTTTTGTTTCGTGTTGTACAGCAATGCCTTCTAGCATCCCAAAAGGAATAGCGGCATGGAATGAGCGAGCCAGATCGGGTGAAAAGATGCTTACCAGTTGCGGGATGTTATAGTCGCCAAGGTTACTAATCTGCATAGCATGAACCAGCTCATGCGGACCCACATTTTCGAGCCAGTTGCCCGTCTGTGGATTTTGTGATTTGCCCTTGATGGGCGGAAGCTCAATCTCAGAGCGAAAATGCAGGGACGTTACAAAACCGTTGGAACGATCATTGTAGTCGTTAAGAACCACCGGAAACTTTTTCAGCTTCCCTCCTACCAGCTGTTGGACACTGCCATAATGTTCTTCGAGTATGCGTCCCATACGGTAGGCGGTAGAATCGTTGCCCTTGGCATAAACAACCTGAAAGTGTGTCGTTTGCAGCGACTGCCATTGTTGGTGGGGCGGGCGGTATTGAGTTGGGTAAAACTGGGCGTTAGCTGTAATCGAAATCAGAACAAAGAGAAGGCAGAAAGCAACAGATTTTCGCAGCATAGACCGTCTATAGCTTGGTTTGCAGATCGAATCTAATGTAAGAAATAATTTGGTGGCCTTTCCAGCTAATGTGTCTTACACAATTGGCACAAGGCTGAAACTTTTGGGCTCTCAAACCAACAAACAGCTACAGATAATAGTAAATAGCCCAGAAGTGCGAAAAAGTGCCGGCCAATACAAAGAGGTGCCATATTTCGTGGTGGCCAAACCAGTTGGGTATAGGGTTGGGCTTTTTGAGTCCATAAATGACAGCACCGACCGAATAAGCCAGCCCGCCAATAGCGATCCATACCAGGAAGGCCAGCGGTAACTTTTCGGCCAGGGTTGGAAAGATGATGACGGCCAGCCACCCCATCCCCAGATAAAAGGCCGTGGAGAGCCAGCGTGGTGCGTTCATCCACAAAAACTTTTTAATAATGCCGATAATCGCTAATCCCCAGATTGTGATAAATAGTCCCCATTTCCAGCTGCCATCCAGTACAAGCAGGCAGATCGGGGTATATGTGCCGGCAATGAGTACGTAAATCATGCTGTGATCGAGCTTTTGCAGTAGAGCCAGCGTTTTTTCTTTGACCGGCAGTGCGTGGTAAAGCGAGCTGGCCGTGTAGAGCAACACCATGCTGAGACCAAACATCGAAAAGGCGATGATTTGGCTGATGGATCCGCGTTGAATAGCTTCGTAAAGCAGTAAAACAAGTCCCACCAAGGCTAGCAGTGCGCCAATGCCGTGGGTCAGGCTGTTGACAGGTTCTCGGATGTAGCGTAATAGTTTTTTCATGAGCATAGAGGAAAGACGTTGAAGCAAGATACTAAATTTATAAACGAAAAGGGATGACAAATAGTTTAGTGGAGATCGCTATTCTTTAATCTGTTGCAGCTTATATCTGGTTAGCCAATGGCTAAGATTACACGGCAAAGTATTGTACTTGGAGCCAATTAAGATGGAAGTGCCTGCTGCTACTAAACCAGTCAGTTGAGCACAATGTTACGATTCTGACAGTGTTAGTGAACGACTCAAAACGCTGACGGATCCTGGGAGATGCTGTCAGATTAGCGATAGCAAAATGAACAGGGATTTATTGCAATTAATCCCTGCAATGTAATTGTAACATAATATCTCAGGGGTGGATTTTTTTGCTTTCTTCGCAAAATTCGAGCTGAATTTTAAGTCGCCGCTGGCATGTTTTCTCCTGCAGGTGATGTCTAACGGTTGAGCAGATCCGAGGCTTGGTAATCCGCGGGAACTCCATCTACTAAAACCACACTGCTGTCGGAATTCTCGATGCGCAGTGATACGATATTCCGGTAGGCATCTGAGTGGTACCATCCCCTTGCTTTGTCGATGTCTGGAAATTCAATAATGACAAGATAGCCGGGGAATTGGCCTTCCACGACTTCCGACTTTCGGCCGTGCACCAGAAATTGTCCCTCAAAAGGTTCCAGGGTAGCATCGATTTTTTTCAGGTAGGTTATAACTTCTCTGTTCACAGTTAATTCCGTGAGATGCGCTACAGCATATGCAGACATAAAGGTTAATTCTTGGATTGAATATTTATGCCAATGTAAATGATAAATAGACAAACTTTGAAGCGTGATTTATGGGTTGCCGATCATAAAACCTGCCAGTTTGAGCAATGGGCGTTGCGTTCCTAAAAGTGTTTTTGCAATTGGTTAGCCCAAAGGATGACAGTTCTTGGGGTTGTTTCAGGTTAGTGATAGCATATAAGCAGGGAGTTATTGCAATAACTCCCTGCAATCCAATATTGTAGCAGCGGCTTCGATCAGAATTTTAAGCTGCCGCTAGCGCGTTTTCTCCTGCTTGGCGCTCATTACCCAGTGGACCGAAGTATGCGTGTAGCCGGGCGCTAGCCTCCTGGAAGAAAGTCCAAGCCTCCTCGCTATTTCGGATCTGTTGTTCATACTCTTTTTTGAGCTTTATATCTTTTTGCATGTAGGAAGCCTGCCGGGCATTATCCTCATCCATCTGTTTAAAAGCTTCCATGCCCAGCGGACGCATCCGCCTCTCCTCGATCAGCCCTTCCACTATTTTGATATTCTTTTTGCTCCAGTGGCTATCGGGTTTGCGCGGCGTAAAGCGGATCTTATAGCGTTCCTTATCGATGGATTTGCGTAGCCCGTCAATCCATCCGAAGCAGAGCGCCTCGCACACCGACTTTTCCCATCGCATGCTGGGTTTGTCGGTTGCTACCTTGTAATAGCCTACCCAGAGCACTTCTTCCGTGTCATGATTTCCCCGGAGCCAGTCGCGGAATTCGGTAGTTCCTTCAAAGAAAATGGGCTTGTGAGACATTGTGTTATATTGATAAAATACGTTTTACAAAGATCCACAGAGTAGGCGCTGAGATGCACAAAGAATCTCTGTGTAGCGCGGTATTGCTTATTCAAAATCACATTCCAGCGTAAAGGTCACCTTCTCGTGGGTAGTCTTGAATGATCCTTTGCCATGGATTCCCTTGAGGTCTTTGGTTCCTGAATCGGGCACAATTTCGAAGTTTGATTGGGCCGTGCCATTGTTGTGAGTTTCCTCGTGCGTTAGAACAAAACTTCCGTTGCGACCCTCCAGCTTACCGACAACCTGTTCTGTACCGATAAAGCTACTGAATTCTTCATCCAAGGTTGTGATAAGATATTTTAGCTCGCTCTTGGCTTCGAGGGCGCCAGAATAGGTTTGTTTTGCACTGGCTATTCCTAGTTTTTAGTTCCAGCTTTCGATTTTAAACGAGCAGCTTATCTGGTTATCCATAATGTTATATGTAAGCTAGTGATTTTTACGATTCAAATCTTGACTTCAAGTAAATATAGCGGTTGCTTACAAATACGTATTGTAAAAACGCGACAAACTTATGGCTACGCCCAAAGAAATTCTCGATCCCAGCGAAGAAGAGAAACAGTTTCGGTTGTCGCGGTTTATGCCATCCGAGGATCTCGCATTTTTTATCGAGCACTTCTGGATTGTGGAATGGGATCTCGGTGAGGGGACTTTTCAGCAGGATATACTGGCCTATCCCTCAGTACATCTGACTTTTGAGAAGAACAATACGAAAATATACGGAGTCGTCACCAGCAAATTCAGCCGAACTATCAAAGGTCAAGGAAAAGTTTTGGGTATCAGGTTTCGGCCAGGAGGTTTTTACCCTTTTATGAAATCATCCATTGCCTCCTTTTCGGATGAGATGATTGCCGTGGACAAAGTCTTTGATGTGGAACTCCAAAGTCTTGAGAACTATATTCTGACTCCTGATGATAAAGGGCAGATGGTAAAACGGGCTGAATGCTTTATCCGGAGTTTTCGTCCCCGGGAAGAAGACGAGTGCGTGCAGTTTATCAACCAGATAATCAATGCGGTGATCGACAACAAGTCACTCATTGAAGTGGAGCAGTTAGCAGAGCGATTTGAGATCAGTAAGCGTACGCTGCAGCGGGTTTTTAAACGGTACGTTGGCGTTTCGCCCAAGTGGGTAATCAAGAGGTACCGACTGCACGAGGTGGTTGGTGAGCTGGCCGAAAACGGTGAAACTGACCTGGAAGAGCTGTCTCAGGATCTGGGCTATGTTGACCAGTCGCATTTTATCAACGATTTTAAATCTATTGTAGGTGAACCCCCGGCTGAGTATGCCAATCGCACTTACTCTTAAATTTTAATTCAGCTAACCAACATTGTTGGAAAAGCGGATTCCACGGATTTGATATCCAATTACCCGGAACTGGGGTGGGTGGCAAGTACTGGGTGAATAGTTTAGTAAATCATTAACTTGCAGTCGTTTGCAAGAATGTATTTCTTTTGATCTTTGGGCTATGGTGGGTTCAAATAATAAGAGTCCACATTATGACAATCGTATATTACGTTGCTTTGATTACCCTTGTAGGGGGTGCCATTCAACTCATTTCGGGATACTCATTATCTCCATCCGGTTTTGCACATAGGCAAGAAGATTATAAGCGATACTGGATTAGTATCCTTATTCAGGTGGTTATAGCCATTGGATTCCTAATCTATACTGCCCTTCAAATGCCTACCGTTTAGCATTCCAATTATGTGTTTAAATTGCTTTAACAGATCCTGGGTACTGCCTAAAATATCACGAACAGTTGTTGTGCTAAGTTTGATTGTACAGCTGGCGATGATCTTTTTTGAAATTGAACCCTGGCAAGAGACCAGTGCTTCGGTAACAGCCGGGCTAATTATTCTTGTAGTTATATTTCTGCCCAATATATTGCTGGCGGGACTGAGCTATACCGTAGAGGGACGAAGTATCAAATCGTGGATTCTGTTTACGCTTGCGATCTTACTGGTAATAACTACGCTGCCGATCTCTATACACCCTTTCTATTTTGTAGCCGAGGTTCCCAAGAATGCTCAGGCAGCTGTTATCATATTATTGCTGTCTGTTTACCAGCTTGCCGGCCGGTGGAATACCGGGAGGGATTGCCTGGGCTATTGCCACATATGTGAGCGTGGATGAGGAGCATCCCCGAGAAGTTCAGTAAGGGGACAAAATGATATTATTAGTATTTCGATCTATCACTTATATTCTTCTTCCTTAATTCGAAAACTAATAAATCAGGATTTATCATATTGTTATGAAGATTATTGAGAACAAAATTACAGGAGTATTATTGGTGTTGCTGATGGCTACTGTTGTAGCTTGTGGCGGCAATACGGAGAAAGACTCTAGTTCTGAGAATACGTCCACGATGCAGGCAGATACGGCATCGGCTCCCACGGCCAAGCTGAATATGAACACCGCTGGTGAAGACGCATTCAAAACCATCCCCAATGTGGGCGACAACATGGTACATGAATTTGAGGAATATCGCCCGTATGTAAGCATCAATCAGTTCCGCAAAGAGATCGGCAAGTATGTGGATTCAAGTCAAGTAGCGGCCTATGAGCAGTATATTTTTGTACCTATTCACCGCAACGACAGCGATGTATCTACGCTGATGCAGATTCCGGGTCTGGAAAAAGCTGAGGCCGACAAGTTGGCGGCAGGACGTCCGTATAAAAGCAACCAGGCTTTCTTTGATGCACTTAATTCATACATCAGTGAGGAGGAGTTGGCTACGGCTAAGTCTTATATGAAGTCTGAATAAGATTTATGAATGAACCTGATATTACACAGCAGTTGCGCCGGTTTTTGCTGGGCGTGGTGGCTGTTACGTTAGTAGTCACTCCCTTTGAACTGATACTGCTCGAGCACACTGAAGAACTGCTGCAGTGGATTCCATTTGTGGTTTCAGGTATTGGCTTACTGGCGGTTGCGGGGGCGTGGTTCAGTCCGGGGATTACTTCGTTAAAAATCTTGCGTTGGGTGATGGTTTTACTAGCGCTGACCAGCTTTGTCGGTGTCTATTTCCATTTCAGCAGTAACCTGTCGTTTGTCCGTGAAATAAATCCTTCCTATGGGTTAATGGAGTCTATATGGCCAGCCATGAAAGGGTCCCATCCACTGCTGGCACCGGGTATCTTGTTTTTAGCCGGCATTTTGGGACTGGCCGCAACCTACCAGCATCCATTATTGGCGCGTAATGAGTGATGCAGGGCGGGACTGTTACAGGCTGAATAATTTTATTTCGTGCTATACCAGAAAGGACAGCCCGAGATATTAAAATCTATTTCACTGGTTGGGATATAGATATCCCAGAAAAGGTCGGCCAGAGTATTTCAACCTTTTCCCTTTTGACAGTGCACCAAAAAGTATGCGCGATTACAATATCTTTTGTTTTTACATCAAGCCTTATCTTTTCATCGCAGTGTACCTTCTGTTGGTCGTTGCGGTTTTGTTTCTCCCTTTAGCTCACGTATATACGAAGTCATTTCTTTGACCTTCGGATTTTTATATCCCTCCAGCCTGTATACATCGCAAAACCCGTAGCTCTTACCCTTTCGGGAAGTCATTGTGCCATCCACGGAGGCCATTTCACCATGGGTAATGATGTTTCTGATAGATAGCTCCACCGGTCCTTCACTTTCCATCTCAAGCAGAAACTGGGTAAAGGCTTCCTTGCCTTCAATAATAGTATCTCCGATGATTTCCCACCGGATGTCATCTGTTACATTATCGAGGATAGTTCCAATATCGCCTTTTGCAAAGGTTTCGTTTAGTTCTTTTAAGAATGTTTCTTTGTGATTCATAGCACCCTCCATTTTAGTTTTTGTGCTTTATTAATTACACCACAAATCACGAAATTTGTTGCTAATTTATTGTTCAATAGCCGCAAATTTTTTGCCTGATATTTAGAGTTATGTGCTGGATAGCCACGCAGAAGTCGATTATTCCTGAATTCGCTTGACGTATCTCCGTTCTACATTTCCCACGGATCGTAGGTACCCAGTGTCCAGATATGGCCTTCCGGATCGCGGCAGCTAAAACTGCGTCCACCGTAGTCTTCATCTTTAATATCGATGATGATTTCAGCCCCTTCTGCTTTGGCGCGCTCGTAGATCTCGTCGGCATCGTTGACGATAATATAGATCGACTGTGTTTCTGCTCCGTTGACTTCATCTGGTTGTTTCATATGTTTGGCAAATTCGGTGTCTTGTACAGATGAGACCATAATCATGCCGTTGCCAAAGGTAAGCTGGGCATGGGCAATAGCGCCGTTATCGCCGGGAACTACGAGTTGCTTTTCAAATCCAAAGGCATCACAAAGCCACTCTATGGCAGCAGAAGCATCCCGGTAGCGAAGGGCGGTGATCAATGTAGAGGTAGTGTTTTTTGCTGGTGTATCCATATCTCTCCTTTTTGTGATACGTGAATTAATGCTAAGTTGGTATTCGTGCGCCATAATCACAAGTGAAACAGACTGGAAAGCGGTATATATTTTATTTTTTTTAGAAGGTATTGAATCGAGAATCTAGGAAAATTGACATGCTTCGCCGACTGACGCTATTATTTATCCTTACATTTTATGCTGGCGCGATAGCCTATGGCCAGCAGCTATCCAATCAGAAAAAAGCAGAGCTCACCGAGTTTTATCACAACAAAGCCGAAGAACACCAGGTGGTGGGCAGCTCGCTGGCTATCATCCGGGACGGAACGCAGGTTTACCGCTCAAACTACGGGCTGGCAAACCTGGAGACGAAGGAGCCGATCGATGATCAGACGATCTTTCACTGGGCCTCTATTACGAAAACATTTACCGGCATTGCCATCATGCAGCTGCGCGATAGGGGCAAGCTTTCGCTGGATGATCCGGTCACGAAGTACATCCCCAAGTTACGGGAGGTACACAACGAGTACGGTTCCATGGATGAAATTACAATCCGACATCTGATGACGCATTCTGCTGGTTTTCGAGGTCCTACCTGGCCGTGGGGCGGCGACAAGGCGTGGCACCCGCATGAGCCGCAGCACTGGGAGCAGCTCGTGGCAATGTTTCCCTATACCGATATCAAGTTTGCCCCGGGCAGCAAGTGGAGTTATTCAAACCCCGGCGTCATTTTCCTGGGACGCATTATCGAGCTGATCACCAAGGACGATTACGAATATTACGTGGAGAAGAATATTCTGGAGCCGCTGGATATGGACCGCAGCTATTTTGATAAGACGCCCTATCACCTGCTCGAGCATCTTTCGCACAGCTACTTTTTGCAGGAGGACAGCACCTATAAAGAGGCGCGTTTTGATCTTAATACTGGAATCACGGCTTCCAACGGCGGATTGAGTGCACCCATCCCCGATATGATCAACTACCTGAATTTTCTGCTGGGCAATGGAGAGCAAGAAGATTATAAGCACGTGCTGAAGCGCTCATCCATCGAAGAGATGTTTCAGCCGCAGATTGAAATAAAGCCTGATGCGGATGGGCGGGAAAATATTTCAGCACGTCAAATGGGGCTCTCCTTTTTTGTAAGTGATGCTTTCGGTATGCGACTGATTAGCCACAGTGGTGGGCAGAACGGCTTTATCTCTCACATCTACTTGGCACCGGCCAAGAATACCGCGTACGTGGTGGCCTACAACAACTGGGGACAAACGCGCAAGCTGGACAAAGAAATGAATGAGTATATTTTGGAGAATATTTTTGTGGAGATAAGTGATGTCGAATAACAAGGAAGCGATCGAGCGATTTAAATCCATAGAGAAAATAAGCCTATCAAATCTGCAAACGCCGATCGAAACCTGTGATCGGTTGCATGAGGTATATCTCAATTTGCCGAATTTGTATATCAAGCGCGACGATTTTATCGGCTCGCTGGTATGGGGCAACAAGCTGCGCAAGCTGGAGTACTCAATGGCGGATGCGCGTGCTCACAACGCCGACACTATTATCACCTGTGGCGGCGTCCACTCTAATCATGCCCGTATTACGGGTCAAGTGAGCCGGCGGCTGGGGCTGGATTGCATCCTGGTGCAGAGCGGCGAAAAGCCGGAGAAGATGGTCGGCAATCCGCGAATTAATGAGCTGATGGGAGTTTCTATCGAATATGTGGACAGCCGGGAGGAACGTCAGCCTACGATGGAGAAAATTGCAGCCGAACTGAAGGATGAGGGCAAACAGCCTTATCTAATCCCGCTGGGCGCTTCCAACGAAATTGGCTCGTGGGGATTTGTCAACGCGGTGGATGAGCTGCAGGCACAGCAGCAAGAGCTCGGTATTCAGTTTGATGCCATTATTCACGCTTGTTCCTCCGGTGGTACTACGGCGGGATTAGAAGTGGGCAAACGCCTGTTCGGACTCCACGATATGCCGGTTTATGGCATCAGCGCGGATGATCCGCCTGAAAAGATAAAAGAGTCGATACTAAGTGCAACTCAACCGATGATCGAGCGGATTGGCCTTGATGCCCCGATCACCGCCGAGGAGCTTAATATTGATGACAGCTACGTTGGCGAAGGATATGGCATTCCCACAGAGCTGTCGGCGGATGTCACCAAGGCCTTTCTCGACGTAGAGGGCATTACCTTGGATCCCGTTTACACAGCCAAAGCCGCAGCGGCGCTGGTGGCTTACAGTCGGAAGGGTATTTTTGAGCCCACCGATAATGTATTGTTTTGGCATACCGGCGGACTGCTTAATTTGTTTAAGTAAAACTTTGTGTCATCCTGAACTTACCGTGTCCCGACTTTTTCGGGATTTCTGGTTTTGGACTGCGGATATTTTGAATGTAAAATCGTACTTTTGCTTTGCATAATTTTGAAAACCAGATTATTTCTTTATGAAATTTGGCAGCGTAAATAATCCCGGAGATATCGACTTTTCACTACCTGAGGATCACCCGGACACAGTACAACTGTTATCCCAATTTGAAGATGTGGATATTCCCAACGTTTTTGTGGGATGCGCAAAATGGAATCCCAAAGATCTGAATAGCCTCTATCCCAAGGGCACCGGCGACAAACTGAAATATTACGGACAGCAATTTAACTCGGTAGAGCTGAACGCTACCTTTTATAATACCTTTGATGCTGATCAGATTGCCGACTGGCACAGCCGGGTTCCGGAGAACTTTCGATTCTTTCCCAAAGTGTATCGCTATATCAGCCACCTGAAATGGTTGAACGACATCGAAAGTGCCGTTGACGATTATTATGACAGCATTATTCATTTCAAAGAAAAACTGGGGACGATCTTTCTTCAGTTGCGCGGCAAGTTTGCGCCTAAATATTTTAATCGCGTTCAGAATTTTGTGGAATACTGGCCGAAGGAGTTGCCGCTGGCTATCGAATTTCGCCATCCCGACTGGTTTGGCGATGAGGACGTTGCGGAGGATCTATACGCATTGCTCGAAGAGCACAAGGTAGCCAATGTGATCACCGACACGGCCGGCCGGCGCGACCTGCTGCACATGCGTCCCACCAATAATGAGGTGTTTGTTCGATACGTGGGGGCCAACCACGAAAGTGATTTTACCCGGCTCGACGACTGGGTGGATCGGCTAGAGAAATGGACAAAGCAAGGACTGGGTAATATTCACTTTTTTGTCCACCAGAATAAGGAGGAAAAATCCCCCGAGCTGGCCGCACATTTCATCAAAAATATGAATGATAGGCTGGGAACAGATTTGAGGATTCCGAATATCGGTGGAAATGGCGGGGACCAAGGCGATCTGTTCTAATGCTTCTGCAAGAGGCTACAAATTTTAACTGATTGAGATTATCAGACCTCCGGTTTTATTCCATTGATTGTCTAGCAGCTGTTTATTTTTTAGCAGGAATCGTTACCGGTGGTCGAGATAACAATATGCTTGGTTTGGATTTAAAGAGAATGGGAGGATCCACTCGTGCTAAATAAGATCGTTTGAAATGACAGGCTTGTACTATGTTCCTACCGTAAAATGTTTTTTCAAACCTCCTCGCTAAATCAGCATTTGTTACTCGCTGCGGTTTATGAAATCCGGAAGTTGGGAGATATCATCTAGCTCGTGGTAGCCATCTTTTTGAGCTTCGTCCGGATCCACCTCCTCATGATCCCAGGTAATGTGATAGGGAATGTGGATGGCGTGTCCACCGATTTTGCAAACGGGCAGTACATCCGACTTCAGCGAATTGCCGACCATCAGAAAATTGGAAGGCTCGATACTGTAGTGCGACAGGATACGAGAATAGGTATCCGTCGATTTATCACTGACAATTTCGATGTAGTCAAAATGGGGATCCAGTCCTGAGCGTGCTATTTTGCTTTCCTGGTCGAGCAGATCGCCCTTCGTTAGCACCATAAGTTTGTACTCGTCTTCCAGCTCCCTGAGCGTTTCCTCGACGCCCGGCAGCAGCTCCACGGGATGCTGCCTCATCTCCTTGCCGAGGTCAATAATCTTTTGGATTTCGCCGGCGCTAACCTGGTTATCGGAAAGCTCGATAGCTGTTTCAATGAGCGACAGCGTAAAACTCTTGATGCCGTAGCCAAACAGCTTGAGGTTTTTCATCTCCGTCTCGTAGAGCTTCTCCGAAAGCTCGGGTGGAAACAAATACGGTTCTAAAATCTGCTTACATTGCTCTTCCGTTTTACGATAGATCGGTTCATTAACCCAGAGCGTGTCATCAGCGTCAAAGGCAATTACGTTAATGTTATCCACTTGCGCCACCTTCTGTTTGAGTCATTCAATTCAGTAAAATATAGGAATCTGGGAGGCGTCAAGAAATAGAATTTGGGCAACCACTTATCACAGGCCTCCTTCATCACGGTATGCACGTTCCAGTAAGGATTGGAGAATAGCACAGGAGCGAAGGTGGGTACAGCTATTTAGGCTAATTACTTCTCACTATCTTTTTTCATCGCTTCGGCTATGCCCCGGCTTTGCGGATCTCCTCTCTCCAATAGTTTTTTGATGATATTGTAGTGATCCTGCTCATTTCGTTTTTGACTCAGCTTGTCAGCCGCCTCTACTTTTTCGATGGATATTTCGAAACCGTAAACCCCCTTCAACTGTGGCTCAACAATTTCCTCGGGCAAGGTATCCATCGAAACCGGGCATTCTGAGTTTTGCTCGTATTTGTCAATCAGGCGACGCAGCGATTCCCGCAGGGCCTCCTCGGAAAGTTCTTTGAGCTTGCCATAGATATGCACAGCCCGGTAATTCCAGGTGGGCACTTCTGGTTCCTCGTACCACGACGATGAAATATAGCTGTTATGAGATTGAAATATGGCAAGCACATCCGGATGCTTATCAAAACTCTCCCACTGCCGATTATTCCGGGCGATATGTCCCCATAGTACAGTTTCGCCCTCAAAATTTTGTTCCAGCTCAATGGGGATGTGAGTTGCTACCGGATATTTTTCATCAATGCTGACTAGTGTGGCAAAAGGATACGTTTGGACAAAATTTTTGATTTCATCCCAGTCTTCCTGTTTATAATGCTTGGGTGTGTACATTAAACCGCGGTTTAACTCACCAGCCGTTTAAAGTAGTAGTGGGCAAACGCGTCTTTGTTAAATACGGAGACGAGTTCCCACCCTTCATCTGCCAACTCATTGAGCCGCTTTTCGCCGAGAGCTTCTTCCTCGTCCAAGTTCTGGCGGATATATTTATATTCCAGGTGGTACTCTTGGTCTTCATAAACCACAGGGACGATAGGAGATAGATCTTGGTCTGAAGTGTTGGGATTCGGGTGCATTAATTGTTTTTCCATAATTACCTCTTTGTTTTTCTGTTTCTTAAATGTTGGAAAAACAACGGCACTAAACAAGATAGAAACCTTCTTTTTCAGTCAGATGAGGTAGCCATTCCCAAAATCTTATTGATCGTCCGAAGGTTTCGGGTCGTAGCCGGTACGCCTAGTTTATTCTCTACGAACGAGTTGGAGAACTGTGGCTTTTCATCGGTCTGTTTATTGATAAAACCAAAAAGTTCGGTTCCGCGAACTACGAATTTTTCAATATCGCTGGATAGGGATTCCAGCTCTTTTGCCTGCTCGTCCATCGGCTTGTTAGCCAAGAAGCTGATGTAGCCTTTCCATCCTTCTTTGTCATCAAAGGGAAAGAAAGCCAGTGAGTCTTCCAGATCAGACGGCGTGCGTAAGATGACCGGCACATCATAGCCGAAGGATTCTTCTATCTGTACTTTTATTTTGGTGCTTAGAAATGCGAGATTAGCTTCATCATTGGCATCAAAAATAACGTTTCCACTCTGGATATAGGTAGCTACGTTTTGAAATCCCAGCTCAGAAAACATTTGGCGAAGATTTTGCATCTTTATTGGACGGTGTCCGCCGACGTTGATGCCTCTGAGTAAAGCGATATAGGTGGTCATGAGTTGAACGCTTATGAGTGATGTAAGATGGACCCCGCCAAGGTAAATGGACTCCATTCAACATAATCAAAACTGTATCTGCCAATATACATAAACCAGGGCAAAAGCAGTCAGGAAAACAATGCCGCTCCAGCTGAGCCACTTAAGCCATGGTTTGGGTTTGCAGTCATCCGGCATGTGTTGGGCTGTAACCAGCCGATAGTTGAGGTAAGCCAGCACCGGCGCGGTCAAAAAAGAGAGCGTGGTAGCTAGGTCTACCATCAGCGTAAACGAGTCCCCCAGGAAATACAGCACACCCAGTGAAAGCAGTGATATGATCACCAGCAGAATACGATAGAGTCGAATGTTGTCGGCTTCATTAAACGTTTCAGGCATCAATACTTCGAGCATGCGACGGCTTACCCGCGGATAGGCATCAGTGACGGTGAGCGTGGTACTAAACATGGTGGTAAAGGCCGCGATGATAATCACGGTGTAGGCCCAGTTGCCGAGGCTTTCGGTGTAAAGGCTGATAAGCTGACTGGCAAACACGGCGCCACTGCTGGCGTACTCTTCGCCGCTGCCATACATCACCAGCGCGCCGAGGGCCAGAAATCCAAGCGACAGCACTGCAGCCCCGATATAGCCGATATTAAAGTCCAGTAGCGACTCCTTGAGCTTGGGTCGATACTGGGTCTGCTTTGCGCGCTCCAATGTCCAGAGGGAATGCCATGCGGCGGCATCAATGGGGATCGGCATCCAGCCCATCAGAGCAATAAGAAAAGAGACCCCGGCCACGTTCCAAATGCTCGGGAAGTAATTTACGCTTGCCTGTTGGGCGCTTCCCTGTAGCAGGGCTCCTCCAACGGCAACGACCGTTGAAACTGCTAACACAACCATAATCAGTTTAATGGCGCCATCCAGTGCAGAATATTGTCCTGATAGCAAAAGTAAGATGCAGATGGCCAGCAAAATTCCGCTCCAGACGACAGGGCTTAGCGCGATGCCGGTCATCTCGGCGGCCAAGCTTGCACTTACAATAGTCACGGCGGCCTGTACGGCAAACATGGTGCCGAGGGTGAAGACCACAAAAATGCCGATCGCCCATTTGCCGAGCCGATTGTAGCCTTCGATCATGCTTTCGCCGGTGGCAATGGCGTATCGCGGTCCGTATTCCAGAAAAGGATACTTAAAAAAGTTGGCCAGTATAACGGCCCAGATGAGCGCCCATCCGTAGGTAGCCCCGGCGCGGGTGGATTGCACCAGGTGCGACACCCCGATAGCGGCAGCGGCCATCAGCAGGCCCGGTCCCAGGCTTTGTTTGATTCCCTCCCATGTACTTTGCTGCTGATCAATAGTTTGTTCTTCAGCCATAAGTCCATTTCTATGTTGGATATTCCCGACGTTGAACCAACATTAAGAAAATTGGAGCTGAAATTAAAAGGAGGGTATTTGGCAGAAGATTAAGATAAATATCTCTAGCAAGTAACCTACCCTTTGGCCGGATTAAAATATTCTGGTCCGTCCATCACCACGCCCAGCGGATGCAGTCGATGCACAATGCGCACGGTATCTTTATGGCTTTGAAGTACATCTTCGAGTTGACGATAGACCTGTGGGGCCTCATCAAGTCCGCCGCCCCTCAGTTCGACCCCCATCTTTTGTAGCCGATTGTAGATCATGTCCGGTTTGATGGCTGATTGCGACAGATCGCGACCATGATAGTTGCCTTTGGCCTGTGTGCGCGACATCAATCGCCCTGCCCCGTGAATTGTTGAGTAGAGTGCCTGCCGGCTGGCTTCGGAATCGACCCCTTCCAAAATTACAGAAATATCGCCCATGCTTCCGCCTACGAATCCCCGTTGGCCGGGGAAAGCCGGCGTTGCACCTTTGCGGACGACTACCAGCTCTTCGCCGTCGTGTTCTTCTTTCCATGCGAAATTGTGGTTGTTATGGACTTCTTCGATGACCACTGAGTCAAAAGCATCTGCCAGTGTATAGCAGACCCATTCGCGCCCGGCGTACGCATATCGACCGGCCAGGTTCATGGCAGCAAAGTAGTCTTGGCCCAATGGCGTATCGAGATCAAGCAGGATTTCTTTTTGCTCAAAATTGTCGTTCCACTCTTTATCCTGCGACAGGTTCATAAATCCCTGGGCGGTTTTATAGCCAAATCCGCGACTGCCAAAGTGTACGCCAATCCAGATATAACTGTCTTCATCCTGAAAAATATCAACATAGTGATTGCCCGAGCCCACGGTACCAAGCTGTTCCCGAGCCTTCTGTTTGAGGTCGCCGCGCACATGATTTGGGATGGCGTCCCACTCGGGAGCTTCGAACAATTCGTGGTCCTGTGGGCCATCAGGATTTTGTCCGCCGACCCCAAAATTAATGCGGTGTTGGATAACATCGAGCGCTGCTGAAAGGTCAAAGCTGTGAGCTTTGCGATCCAGCTTTACGGCCATATTTCCACAGCCGATATCGAATCCCACGCCTACCGGTGAGACGTGGTTGCGGTAGGCCATGACACCGCCAATCGGCATTACATAGCCCAGATGGGCATCCGCCATCAGGGCGCCGCGCTTGGCCCGGAGCAAGACATTGTCATATTGATCCAGGGTGCCCTGGTCGGGATCTCCAAAGATGGGCGTTGGCTGTTTAGTCTTTTTGGCCATAGTAATAAATACTGCTTCATCTTTAAGTTCTTTATCTTATAATATAAAATACACAGAGCTGAAACGAGTTCATTTACTGTAACGAAATCTTTAACCGAAAATGAATGTTTAAGCTCAATATCGATAGAAGTTTAGGTAAATTTATTTGGAGGGATTGACCTTATGATTACACGCGAAAATATTCTCAACCTTGCACAGCAAGAGCACGATGTATGCCTTTCCATTTACCTTCCCACACACGTGAAAGGGGAAGAAGTGCAACAGGATCCCATCAGATTAAAAAATTTATTGAGCGAGGCCAAAGACCAGCTAAAAGAGCACGAGGTATCGGATCAAAAAATTGAAGAACTGCTTGACCAGCCTCGCGACCTGCTGGATAAGCCTCTTTTTTGGCAGCACAACGACAAGGGGCTGGCCCTGTTTATCAGCGAGGATAGTTTCGATTATTATCGAATCCCTCACAGTTTTAAAGAGCGCGTGATGGTGGACGACCATTTCTTGATCACGCCGCTTGTGCCCATGATTTCGCTGGAAGGCACGTTCTGTATCTTGGCGCTCAGTCAAAAGAAAATGAGGCTGCTCAAGTGTACACGTGCTGATGTAGAAGAAATTGAATTCGAAGAAGCACCTGATAGCCTGGAAGAGTTTTTGAAGTATGATGTTAATGAAAAAAATCTTCAGCATCATGCCGGACAAGGCGCTAATGCCCAGGCGATATTTCACGGGCAGGGCGGATCGCGCGATACGGATACCCAAGAAGTTGTTAACTACTTAAAGACCGTTGAGAATGAGGTGACTTCTGTTCTCCGAAAACGAAATGACCCTCTGATTCTGGCCGGGGTGAACGAAGCTATTGCTGAATACAGAAAAGTGAATAGTTACAGTCGTCTTTTGGACCAGGCCGTTACGGGTAATCCGGATCCCAAAAGCAACAATGAGATCAAGGATGAAGGCTGGGAGATTATTCAGTCGTACTTCCTGCAGGATATGTACAACGATATTAAGCGCTTTGGGGACCTATCCGGCTCCGACAAGCAATCGGATAATCTTACTCAGATTGTAGAAGCCGCCTATTACGGCAAGATTGAATCGCTGTTTGTGCCTATCGGAGAACACAGCTGGGGCTGGTTCGACACGGAGCGCGATACCGTGCACCACAGCAAAGAGCCTAAAAATGGCGAACATGATCTTATCAACATGGCGGCGATAAAAACGCTTACCCAGAGTGGTAATGTGTACGCGCTGGATAAAGAAGATATGCCTAATGGCTCTTCAATTGCAGCAATTTTCCGGTATGCATAAGATAATTTTAAATTAACTTCCCCGGCACTTATGGAAGTGCCGGGGAAATATGTTTTATAGGCACCGGCCAGACGGTCGGTGCCTTTTTTATTTTGAGAGAATTTGTAGGGACTTATCGCTAGAAGTCACTACAGATAGCCTATCATTTTTTTAAAACATTTTTCATTCATAACCTTTACACTAAAAGCCTGATACAACTTATTTTAGACTCCTGAATTATCATCAAACGTTTAGCTATGAGATTACGAACGCTCCTTTTTAGTCTGTGTTTTCTGTTTCTGTCCAGCAGTGCCTGGGCTCAAAATCCCGCCGCGGCCGAAGCCTCCATGGAATACTATCTGCCGCAGGATGTGACCTACGATTCTTCCATCCCCACCCCACAGGAAGTGTTGGGCATGGTGCCTGGTGAGTGGCACGTACGTCACGATCAGCTGGTCCAATATATTAGGACAGTTGCCGAAGCCTCCGATCGGATGACCTTGCATAAATACGGTGAAACCTATGAAGATCGTCCGCTAGTTTATGTGACGGTGACTTCGGCGGAAAACCAAGAGAATATTGAACAGATTCGCCAGAATCATTTGGCATTGACCGAGCCCGAGCGATCGGAAAATCTGAATACCGAGGAGATGCCCATTGTCATGTACTGGGGCTACAGCATCCACGGGGATGAGTCGAGCGGTTCCAACGCATCGATGCTGGTGGCCTACTATTTGGCCGCTGCGCAGGGCCCCGACATTGAGAAGAAGTTAGAAAATAGTGTGATCTTGCTGGACCCCAGCTTGAATCCCGACGGCCTGAACCGTTTTGCCGGGTGGGCAAATACCCACAAGAGCGAAAATCTGGTGGCTGATCCCAACAGCATGGAGCTGAACCAGCGGTGGCCCAGCGGGCGTACCAATCACTACTGGTTTGATCTTAATCGCGACTGGATGTTGGTGCAGCATCCGGAGAGCCAGGGACGCATCGAGACATTCGAGAAATGGAAGCCCAATATTTTGACTGATCACCACGAGATGGGCACTAATTCGACCTTCTTTTTTCAGCCCGGTATTCAATCTCGGACCCATCCGATTACACCCGATCGCAACCAAAACCTGACCAAGGCTATTGCTGATTATCATGCCGAGAAGCTGGATCAGGCCAAGCGGCTTTATTACTCGCAAGAGAGCTACGATGATTTCTATTATGGTAAAGGCTCCACCTATCCGGATGTGAATGGAGGTATTGGAATTCTGTTTGAACAGGCCAGTTCGAGAGGACATGCGCAGGAGAGCATCCACGGCGTACTGAAGTTCCCGTTTACGATCAAAAACCAGTTTTTAACTTCCATGTCTACGCTGGATGCGGCCAATAATTTGAGGGAACAAATCCTGAACTACCAGCGTAATTTCTTCCAGGAATCCCTGAACGAGGGAGAAAATGCCGAAATCGAAGGTTATGTTTTTGGCACCTCCCACGACCAGGCGCGTACGTATCATCTTGCCGAGCTGCTGCGTCGCCACAATATTGAAATGTATAAACTGGCGCAGGATGTTGAGGCCAATGGTGAGACTTTTAATGCGAACTCATCGTATGTGATCCCGTCCGATCAGAAGCAGTACCGCTTTGTGAAGGCGCTGTTCGAGCGACGCACTACGTTTACCGACAGCCTGTTTTATGATGTCTCAACCTGGACTATGCCTTATGCCTTTAATATGCCCTTTGCCGAGCTCGAAAATACCTACGATGAGGATCTGCTGGGAACAAAAGTGGAGGGGCTGCCCTCTTTTCCTCAGGGAGAGCTGATGGGCGGCAAAAGTAAATATGCCTACGTTTTTGAATGGGATGCGTACTACGCTCCCCGCGCCCTGAATCGGCTGCTCAAAAATGATGTCCGTGCCAAGGTTGCTTCCAAACCCTTTACCGGTGTTACGCCCAATGGTACCAAAGAGTTTGACTATGGGACGATCATGGTGCCTGTGGGACCGCAACAAGTAGATCGCAGTAAAATCCATGAGTTGATAAAAACCGCTACTGAAGAAGATGGACTAACAATTTATGCAGTAGGAACCGGCCTGACCCCCAGTGGTATTGACTTGGGCAGCGGTTCGTTCGAGAATCTGAAAAAGCCGAATGTAGCTATCCTGGCCGGGGATGGAAGCAGTTCCTATGAAGTGGGCGAAGCCTGGCACCTGCTGGATCAGCGGTATCATATGACGCCAACCATTTTTCCGAAGGATCGCATCGACAATGCCGATCTGGATCGCTACAACGTTATGGTGATGGTTAATGGGAGTTACAATGATTTGGGTAAGCAGGATATTGATAAAATTAAACGCTGGGTACGCAACGGTGGCACGCTAATAGCTACGAAATATGCGAACAACTGGGCTGAGCGAAATGGGTTGGCAAACATCTCGTACAAGACCGATGAGGAGTCTGAGGATGAAAATAAGGAAAAGGTCAATCCCAAAGCCTATGCTGATATGGACAAGGCGCGCGGCGCGCAATATATCGGCGGCTCTATTTTTCATACCAAGCTGGATCTGACGCATCCCATTGGATATGGATTTAACGACGATGACCTGCCGGTTTTCCGCAACAGCACGCTTTTTCTCGAGAAGGCTGAGAACCCTTATGCCACTCCACTCTATTATACCGAAGAGCCGCTGGCCAGTGGTTACGTTTCGGACGACAACCTGGAGCAGTTAAAAGGGACAGCAGCTATTATAGTGAGTGATATCGGTGACGGTAAGGTCATTTCAATGGTCGATAATCCTAACTTCCGAGCATTTTGGTATGGCACCAATAAGCTTTTCATGAACGCTATTTTCTTTGGCCAAACCATTGATGGTAGCTCAGGAAACTGATTATCCACTTTAGATGTAGTACATCTCCAAGGTGTACTACATCTTTTTTATTAAAATCCAGATTTCTATGATCACAACCTTATATTTGGATGAGTTGCATAATCATTAGCCTTAACCCGAATTCAAAGAATCTATGAAACCTGTTTTTCAAGCCTTGGTAGCCCTAATTGTTATTGCAGCCCTTGGGGCGTTGGCTCTTTCGTTTACCATGGATAGCATGATCGAGTCGAATATCGAAAGTACAACCAGCGAAATGCTGGATACATCGGTTGAAGTGAATAATGTGTCTGTTTCAATCCTGGATGGAACGGGAACTATCGATGGCATTACTATTCATAATCCCGAAGGATTCAGTGATAAACCGGCTGTGAAACTGCAGAAAATAAGCCTGAAGGTTGATGCGTATTCTTTTCTTTCGGACACGGTGATTGTTAAGCGAGTAGAAATTCAGGAACCACAGGTTTTTTATGAGCAGAAGGTGAGTGGAAGCAACCTCGATGCGTTGTCCAGTAATCTGAGCGGTGGATCATCCTCTTCAGTTAACGTGGTGGTCGACTACCTGTTGGTTCAGGATGGAAGTGTGACTCTAAGTACTGAGATCGGAGGTAAAAAATCGGTACAGGCTACTTTTGGACGTATTGAGCTGGAAGGTATCGGGCGCCAAGGCAGTAACACGATGGATCAAGCTATGCGGCAGATGCTGGAACCCATCCTCAGAAAAGCGGCTCGCGAAGCGGTCAAGCAGGGTCTGTTGGAGAAGGCTAAAGAAGGAGTTAAAGATTTGCTTGATGGGTGAAGTAATACTCATCTGATCACTGAGTTTGTGATCTGATGAATAGATTTAGCACTACTAAAAGATAGCGCAGGCTACATCGAATATTATGAAAGACCGCTATTTAACACGCTGATAGTATCGGTAATCCTACAAGGTTATTGTCAGGTGTTTTTTACAAAAGATAATACCAATAAAAAAGGAGTCATCTTGTGATGACTCCTTTTGGTTTTTAAAAGGTTTTGAGGGATTAGAGGGCATCCTGTATTTCATCGATATGATCGAGTTTCTCCCAGGGAAAAATATTGCGCCCAAAGTGCCCATAAGTTGCTGTTTGGGCGTAGATTGGGCGTTGCAAGTCAAACCGTTCTATTATACCTGATGGAGTGAGATCAAAAGCTTTTTGAATGGCATTGGCAAGTTCATTATCCGTAAATTTGCCTTTCTTATTACAGCCAGTCTCTACATTAATAGAAACGGGTTCGGGAATACCAATTGCATAGGCCAGTTGTACCTGGCATTCTTCAGCAAGGTCGGCTGCTACTACGTTCTTGGCAATATGCCGAGCAGCATAAGCCGCACTTCGATCTACTTTGGATGGGTCCTTGCCGGAAAAGGCGCCACCGCCATGGGAACCGCGTCCGCCGTAGGTGTCCACAATAATCTTGCGTCCTGTAAGCCCGGTATCGCCGTGTGGGCCGCCAATCACAAATTTGCCGGTGGGATTGACGTGAAAAATGGTCTTGGGATCCATCAGATTTTCGGGAATGACCTCCGGGATCAGGTTCTTCTTAAGATCTTCTTTAATTTTTTGCTGGTCCACGCCTTCATCATGTTGCGTCGAAATCACAATAGTGTCAACACGAGTGGGCCGACCTTCATCATCATATTCGATAGTCACCTGGCTCTTGCTGTCGGGCGCCAAATACGGCATCAGGGCCGTTTCTTTGCGAATATGTGCCAGTTTACGCAGCAGGTCATGCGAAAATTGAAGCGACATTGGCATGTAGGTATCCGTCTCATTGGTGGCATAGCCAAACATCATGCCCTGGTCGCCGGCGCCCATCTTTTTGGAGTCGCCTTCATTAACGCCTTGGGCAATATCGGGACTTTGTTGATGAATGGTTGTCAGCACGCCGCATGATTCGGAATCAAAACGGTAGGAATTTTTTGTGTAGCCAATATTACGAATCACCTCACGGGCAATTTCCTGTACATCAACATAGGCATCGGTAGTTACTTCGCCGGAAATGACGGCTAGTCCTGTGGTGACCAATGTTTCAACAGCTACTCTCGAGTTGGGATCCTGTTCAAGCATGGCATCAAGAATGGAATCAGAAATCTGATCGGCCACTTTATCAGGATGTCCTTCTGATACTGACTCGGAGGTAAAGAGATTTTTCATTATCGCAAAAGGTTCGAGTAAAATTGAATATTCTGAAGCCCTGAAGCTACAAAAATCTCTGTAATATTGCAGATGGATGTGTCGCAAATATAAAAAAGCTGCACCTTGTCAAAGTGCAGCTTTAGGGCTTATATATACTTTTTTCTATTGGGTTGGAGACAGTATACCATCAATAATGTGTACAACTCCATTTGTGCCCTGTAGATCAACGGTTGTGACTGTTGAGGTGTTACCAGCCTGGTCAGTGAGGGTTACGTTTCCATCGCCATCAACAGCGATATCAAGGGTGGCTCCGTTGACTGTCTCAACAGTGCTAGCAGTGATATCCCCAGAAAGAACTTCTGTGGGCAATACGTGATATGTCAGGATATCCTGCAGTTCCTGTTCGGAAAGCCCCGACAAATCAACGCCTTCAAAAGCACTGTTGGCGGGAGCAAACACGGTGTAGCCATCTTGGGTGTTTTGTTTTAAGGTGTTTACCAAGTTGGCCTGAACAACGGCGTCCTCAAGCGATTGCAGCGTATAGCGTTTACTGACAATTTCCACAACATCCTGATAGGCATCGGGCAAAAGTACGCCGTCAATAGCATGGATTGTGCCGTTGGAAGCACCAATATCTGCCGTAACTACTGTTGCGGCATCATTTACAACTACGTTGCCATCGTCTTCTACAAATAGCTGGCCACCTGCTACGGCATCAACAGCTTGTTCAGCCTCGAGATCGCCGGAAGCAATGTTAGCAGGAATCACGTGATAGCTTAGGATTTCTTGAAGCTGTTCAGTGGTGAAGCCAGACAAGTCAACGCCCTGAAAGGCATCATCGGTCGGGGCGAATACTGTAAAGGGGCCGGCCCCTTCAAGTGTTGAAACCAAACCGGCATCCTCCAGAGCACTCACAAGGGTTGTGAAGTTACCGGCATCTGCCGCAACATCTACAATATTTGGATTGGGATTGAGTACCCCATTGATAATGTGTACGACTCCGTTTTTACCTTGTAGATCGGCCTCTGTTACTTCGTACATCTGACCGGTAATTATCCGTGATCGTTACAGTACCGTCAGCTGCTTCTACAAGTTAAGTCTTCGCCCTGTAGAGTTGTGACAGTTTGAGTAGCGGTTAAGTCACTTGAAAGAACTTCGGTTGGTAGTACATGATATTGAAGTATACTAGCAACATCCTGACCAGAGAGATCTGCGTCTTGGAATGCAGCGTTGCTTGGTGCAAATACTGTATACCCATCATCGGTATCTTCTTGCAGCGTGCTTGCTAATCCTTCACTAACAACGGCATCTTCTAATGATTGCAGACCATAGCGTTTGGCTACTATACCTACGACATCAAGATATGTATCAGGTAAAAGTACTTGATCTATACCGTGGATGACACCGTTTGAGGCTTCAATATCTGCATCCACAACAGTTGCATTGTCATTAACACTGACATCACCATTGGCTGCTGTTACAAATAGGTTGCCGCCGGCCAGGGCTTCCACAGACTGTTCTGCCTGCAGGTCACGGGAAGCGATCTCTCCATTTAGTACATGGTAGCTAAGGATTTCAACCAGCTGTTCGTTGGACAGCGTTGACAGGTCAACATCCAGGTTGCTAAAAGCACCGTTGGTGGGTGCGAAAACGGTAAAAGGTCCGTCGCCTTCTAGCGTTGATACGAGTCCGGCATCACTTAATGCGGATACCAGATCACTGAAATTATCATTATTGCTTGCAACTTCGGCGATATTCCCGGTCTCGTCAGGTGGAGAGGTGGGATTATCGTCATTATCATTACAACCTTGAATCATCACTACTGAAAAAAAGGAAAAAGAACCCGTTTAACAGTAGAAATTTGAGTTTATTTAAGGGATTGTATGAGATTGTATTCATCGTAATATGTGATTGGTTTAACGGTGAACGAATACGCTACAATCACATATTTGATGAATTTAATTCCTAAAAAATTAAAATAATTTGATATTCATCAAATATTTTATTAATGAAACGATGGTAAAATTATTGAAGTTTTAGGTTTATTTTTAAAATACTTAATTAAACAAGTTTCCAGATTTTTTGTCTGGATCTACCCCCAGATATTCAAAGGCTTTTCGAGTGGCAATGCGTCCCTTTGGGGTTCGTTGAAGAAATCCTTCCTTGATAAGATAGGGTTCGTAGACTTCTTCGATGGTACCCTTATCCTCACCAACAGCTACACCTAATGTTCCCAGCCCAACAGGGCCTCCCTCATAGTTTTCGATTATGGCTTTGAGAATACGGATGTCCATCTCGTCAAATCCATTTTGATCAACATCCAGGGCATTTAGTGCCGTATCGGCGATATCGTCGTCGATGGTATCTTTATCTTGCACTTGGGCAAAGTCACGGGTACGCCGCAACAATTTATTAACGATGCGTGGCGTGCCGCGACTGCGACGGGCAATTTCGTGAGCACCCGTTTCTGTGATACCCATATCGAGGATCGAAGCTGTTCGTAAGGCAATACGCTGAAGCAGTTCCACATCGTAATAGTCCAGCCGCATATCGATACCGAAGCGTGCCCGCAGTGGGGCTGTAAGCAAACCTTTTCGGGTAGTGGCTCCTACAAGCGTAAAGCGGTTGAGCTCGATTTGGATACTCCGGGCGTTTGGTCCGGAGTCAATAACGATATCTAGTTGGTAATCTTCCATCGCGGAATAAAGATACTCTTCCACCACGGGATTGAGGCGGTGTATCTCATCGATGAAAAGGACGTCGCCTTCTTCAAGGTTGGTAAGCATGCCAGCCAAGTCGCCCGGCTTTTCCAATACGGGCCCCGTTGTCGGCTTGATCTGCACACCCATTTCGTTGGCAATGATATGTGCCAATGTTGTTTTGCCCAAGCCCGGAGGGCCGGAAAGGATAACATGATCAAGAGCCTCGTTACGTTTCTGGGCTGCCTCTATAAAAACCGAGAGATTTTGAATAACTTTCTTTTGGCCGATAAACTCTCGGATGCGCGAAGGGCGCAGCGACTGTTCAAACTCTTCATCGTTGTCGGAGGCGTCTAACAGAGGGTTTTGCAAAATAGGTGATTAATGAGTTTTGCTGCTTTTGACCAACAGCAAAATTAACTCATTATTTGCAAAGTTTCGAAGCGTTATTGCTCTCCATTCATTTGCTGTTCAAAGTTGTCAAAATCGACATTTCCAAGTTCATGGTCCAACTTTTTAAGCAGTCGAAAAGCAGGCTTCCGATAAATACCGTCCATCGCATAGGTTTTGTGGATAGCTTTCCGCGCCTCTTCGAGCTTTTCTATATTGATATAGGCATTACCCATATACCAGTAGGCTTTTTCTTCAACAACAGGTTTTTGCTCAACTTTTTTTAGTACTGCTTGAAAGGATGAGATCGATTCCCCAAAACTTCCGCTATTGTATTGGATGATTCCTTTATTCAGGTAAGCCTGTACAGCCACCGGCTTATCACCGTACTCTTCGATTATTTTATTATACATCTTCAGAGCTTTATCAATATCTCCTGAAATAGCAGCCTTAAATCCATGGTTAAGTAAAGAATCGCTGGGCATAAGCTCGGTTTTTTGTGATCGCAGGATCTGTGCCGAGGATAGGTTTTCAGCGATATTAATATCTTTTAGAGCCAATTCGCCAAGCTGCTGTTTTGTATCAACTTGCAGGATATTCACAGCTACTACCAAAATAGCCACGGCAGCTGCGGCAGCAATCCATTTTTTAGACTGTTTCAGGGAATAAATAATGTTGTTTTCTTCAGCAGAGGAGTGGTTCTCGTTTTGCGGTTCCAGGTTCCGGTTTTGAAGAATAGATTGTAAACCCAGCTCAGTGTCCAAAAGATCAATATAATCAGGCCGCTGGAGGAGCTTCACCCACAGCTTTTGTGCTTCCTCCTCCGTAAGCTTGCCTTTAATATAGGCATCAATTTGTTTTTCCAGTTCTAAATCTCTTGACATTTTGTTCATGCTTAATTGTACTTATTACTGCTTATAATGCTTTAAGGGGGATGTTACTTCCAGGGTCTATAATGTAAGACCCTCGAAAACCCCAATCCTTACATTATAAATTGCTTTTTTCCTGATAGCACTCATTTAATTTTTTTACCAGCCGATGTTTGCGTGTCCACGCATTATTAACGGTAATATCAAATTCGGCAGCTACTTTTTTGGTGTGGGCATCAGGATGGTCAAACCAATACTGCATAAACCGCTGATATTCTTCTTTGAGCTGATTTAAGCACCATTCCAGCAGTCGCTCTTGCTCCTCATCAAGCAGCGACTGGAGTTGACCCGGAGCATGCTGATGTTCGTCAGGTATCTCATCGATTGACTCCGCCCGCTGTTTCTTCTTCATTTTAAGATAGTTGTTCCGACAGGTGCTGAGTATGTATGAAACTACCTGATCAGGATTTTTCAGACGTCCCTCTTTGATAACTTCGATCGAATCCAAAAGCGAATCTTGGGCTATGTCTTCGGCATCAGAACGGCTTGCATTCATGTGAATGCGTAAAAATGCCATGAGCCTCGGTCGCAGCGCCTCTATTAATTCATTTGCCTTTCGGGTGTCGTTATCCTGTAAGGCAGTAACTAAATTTGAATAGTCCATAATGTACCTTTAAAGCCAACTCTGATGTAAAACTATAAAAAGTTAGGCAATAAGCAACAGTTGCATTACATTTTGGTAGTAAAAGCTTTAAATATTTCTTTTCTTCAAAGAGTAGTTACAATCTACAGTAAAGCCAGCCCAACTGTTAATGTATCGCGTCCAGCTTAAAAACTTTGAAGGTCCACTCGACCTGCTGCTCTTCTTTATCAAAAGGGATGAGCTGGATATCTACGATATTCCCATCCATTACATTACCAACCAGTTCCTGGAATATATCAACCTGATGGAGGAGCTCGATCTGGATGTGGCCAGCGAATTTATACTGATGGCCAGCATGCTGATGTCGATTAAGGCGAAGATGATGTTGCCGCAGGAAGAGTCTGATGAGGAGCTCGATGAGCATGATCCCCGTTATGAGTTGGTGCAGCAATTGCTGGAATACAAGCGATACAAGGAGATGGCCGGCAAGCTGGAAGGTATTGCGGAAGAGGCACAAAAAAGTCACTTTCGGGGGTATCAGGAGGTTGATCAGGTAAATAAGAAAGCCTCTGGCGAAGCGCTCCAAGACGTTACCATGTTCGATCTAATGTCGGCCTTCAAAAAGGTACTGGCTGATATTAAAAAGCAGGATGCCATCCACCGTGTTGAAAAGATCGAATATACCATCGAAGAACAGACCGAATATGTGCTGGATCGCCTGCAGGAAAGCGGTCGAACGGCCTTCCGGACAATGTGTAAGGAGCTGGGAAACAGAACGCAGATTGTGGTTACCTTTTTGGCTGTGCTGGAGATGTTGAAAGAACGCCAAATCAATCTATACGTGGAGAACGACGATCCAACAGATTTCTATCTCGACTTAAAACCAGTTGACGAAATTATCGGAACCCCAAAATCATCGAAAAACCAATAGTACGACCGTTATGTATTTAAGATTTAAACCCCTACTTCTTGTGCTACTCCTAATTACTGTGGGTTGCGCGGGATCTCAGTCCTCGATGCAGGACCAATCTTCAAATCCAGAACCTCAAGACCCCTATACCAGTACGGATGCTTTATTGGATTACCAGGATGAGATTACGGTAGATTTCTTGAAGCAGCATCTGACTGCTTTTTCGCATGATTCGATGCAAGGCCGCGAGACGGGCACAAAAGGCCTGAAAATGGCTGCCGATTACCTGGCCAACCAATATGAACAGATGGGATTACAGCCGGTAGGCGATAATAACTCGTATTTTCAGCACTTTGAGCTCAATGCTACCAAGGCGGACAGCGTCGTCTTTAAAACGTTTGCCGAAAGCGATGGAACCAACGAGCTGATTGACAAATCTGTGGCGAGTAAGAGTTCAACTGGGAATTATATTCGATCATTCGGTGGAACAGATAGCCTTTCCGGAGATATCGTTTTTGCCGGCTTTGGGGTTAACGATACATCAAATAATATTTCACACCTCAAAGGAGCCGATCTGAAAGGCAAGTGGGTAATGGTATTCCAGGAGATTCCACACGTGGTGAATGGTGATACGCTGATCAATCCCCAAATCGGGAGCCGGGCACGTTTTCAAATGATTTTCAAACAGGGCGCTGAAGGTATTTTGATGATTCCGGGCATAGGCCCTGAAGAGTTCAAAGCATCTGCTAAACAGGCCCAGCGTGGGTTTGGTCAACGCAGCAATATGCGTCTGGCCTACCGTGACAGTGGTTCTTCGGGCGGTTTTAATAAGGGATACAACCTGATACACCCGGAAATGGCTGCCAAGTTACTGGATGTGGATTCGGTAGGTGTTGCCAAGAAAAAGCTGATGGAAAATCTTACTAGCTTTAAACCCCAGGCACTAGATTACAGCCTGACACAGATTCCCTATTCCTCCGAGGTTTCTTTTGAGACGAAAAACGTGGTGGCCTATTACGAAGGCACCGATCCGGAGCTTAAAGATGAAGTGATCGTGATGACATCGCACTACGATCACTTGGGCGTTGGTCAGCCCGACTCTACCGGCGATCGCATCTACAATGGTGCTGATGACGATGGCAGTGGCACTATTGGCGTGCTGAATGTGGCGCAAGCTTTTGTGAATGCCGGCAAGAATGGCGTCAAGCCCCGGCGCAGCATCCTGTTTTTGAATGTTGCCGGCGAAGAAAAAGGACTGCTTGGCTCTCGCTATTATTCCGACCATCCCATATTTCCAATGGATAAGACTATTGCAGATCTCAACACTGATATGATCGGCCGGGTGGATCCGAAGCATAAGAAAGAGGGCGTCGAAGAGTATACCTACATTATTGGTGGTGATATTATTTCCTCGGAGCTGGATAGCCTGATCAATGTAGCGAACGACCGCTCTGGTCAGCTGAAATTTGATGATCGATACAATGATCTGGACGATCCCAACAAGTTTTATCGCCGCAGCGACCATTGGCACTTTGGACGCAAGCGCGTACCCTTCGTCTTCTTCTTTTCGGGTGTGCACGAAGATTATCACCAGCCCTCGGATGAAGTTCACAAGATCCGTTTCGACAAGATGGCCAAGATCGTCCGTACGATGTATTCCTCAGCGGTAATTCTGGCAAATACCAACAATCCGCCCGCCGTTGACAATGAGGAGTTTATCGAGATCACGGAGAGTGATAATTAGGCCGTACAGGTATAGGGATATGTGATATAAGGACGTTTGAGTCACTTATACCATATACCGAATTCCCTATACGTTACATTTATCGCCCTACCACAATGAAAGGCGCCCAATAGACCGGATGATTGAACAGCGGATGTTTGATCATCTCGAGTTTCGCTTGGCGCATTGCCATGGCCTTTTGGCCAAAGGGAATCGATTCATCCCAGCCTATCCAGTGTAGCATGGAGTCGGTCCATCCCTCTTGAGGTTGAGTGTGCAAGAGTGCCTTATAAAACTCATTCATGAACGAGGCCGTCGAGCGGTCATACACATTCCAGAGACTTACTACTACCGTTGAGGTACCGGCATAAAAGAACGAGCGCTGCATCCCCAGCATGCCTTCGCCCCCCACTACTTTGCCCAGACCCGTGTTGCAGGCGCTGAGAACGACCATTTCAGAATCAATGTTGAGACCAAATATTTCAGAACTCCGCAGCATGCCATCCTCGGTGGACGACGCCTTTATTTCGCCCTCGGCCGACAAGGCAAGCCCGCTTCGGTTTGGCTTCTGTTCATCAATAACGCCATGGGTAGCCAAATGGATGAAACGATAGCGGTTTTGCCGCAGTAGGTTCTTGAAGGCTTGTTCAGATACCTGTTCGTTTTTGAGCGTTGATACCTGCTTGAAATGCGAAGCAATGGAATCTACTTCGATAATGGTGGACGGCAGTGCCGAAAGCTTGGCCGAGCGATACGAACGCTCATTCTGCTCAGATATCTGTGATCCGGCCACCGCAAGCAGGTCTTTTCGACTGATGGGTTTGGGATCCTTTAGCAGGGTCAGGCTGGTCAGGGATGGTTCATATTTGATTCTGAAATTCTCAATAAGATACTGATCGCCCTGCGATATTGCTTCAAAGGGCAGATATGCCAAGGCGCCGTCGGGTACGATAACGAGGTTTTTGAATTGTTTTAGCTCTTCCTCAAAGGGTTTGATAAGTGCGTTATACAATTTAACGGATTGCGATCGAAGCATGCTGCGCGAGGCGTTGGAGAGAATGGCATCCTTAAAATTAGCAACCCAGGTCGTCAGCTCCTTAGCTAGTTCCTGATCGTCCGGTAGAGAATACTGCTGTACGTGCACATTGTCCTGACTGATGAGGAACATGAGCAGATTATTTCCAGCCAGGGCATACTCGAGCACCGCCGTTTGTTCGTCCGTGATTTCCTGCGCTCGCTCCAGCGATATGGCATCCGGGGACGTTAAGGATTTAAGCTCGGGATATTGGTTCTGGATGGTGTTTTCGTAGGCTGCAAGATCCAGCTCCGCCATTCGGATCTTTTCCTTGAGTTTCTTTCGCTGTTCTTTGTCAGTAGCGTTTTCGAGCTGAGAGTAGAGGCTGTTGATCTGGTTCTTCTTTTTCCGGCGTTTTATGCGCACCTCTTCTGGCAGTTGCTGGTCGATATTGTTGGCAGCTTTGGCCAACTCGTCGCTCAACGATCGTGCCTTGGATTGCTCTACTAGCTGGTAAGCGCGGGAAACGTCAGAACTGAACTGCAGTACCCATGACGCCATTTGATTATAGAAGTCGGCGTGTTGACCAAAGTAGCCTGATTTTAACTCCGACACGGCCCCGGCGTTGGAGCGATGTTGCTCGATGATGTCGATAGCTTTTTGCCCATAGGTTAAGGCACTGTCGGAATTAAGCTGTTGATACTGCGCGGCCAGGTTCTTAAGGGGCGTAAGCTGCTCGCTTTCCGGTAAGTACTTGCTGTAGGCATGGGCTTTTTTGAAGTGCTTTAGCGCGGCCTGGTCGTGGCCCTGTTTCTTAGCAATTTGGCCAAAGTACGAATGGGCCATTTCCAGCATGTCGTAGCTGTCGGTGGAATCACCGATGGCTTTCAGCTGGGTCGCATAATCTTTGGCCATATCATACTGTTCCCGCTCGATGTGTAGTTTGACCATCGTATTAAGGGCCACGGAAATATCATAGGGATTACCCACTTGCTTACGCAGCTCAAATGATTTTTTAAAATAAGTGCCGGCTTTTTCTGTTTTCCCCTGGACCCAATACAGTTGCCCGATATTGTTGGTTGTTACGGCAATATCGCTCGGGCTGGATACTTCTTTTTTGATTGTTAAGCTTTGCTGATAATAATCAAGAGCTTTGTCATATTCTCCGAGCTTTTTGTAAAGTAGTCCTAGATTGTTTAAAATATTCGCTGTTTGTTTAGGAGTTCCAGCCTTACGGCTAAGTTCTAGGCTTTTTTTGAAGGAAATTAGTGCTTGGTCATAGTTACCTAGATTGTGTTGAGCACCTCCTATATCATTATAACTTATTGCTAAAAAGAATTTATTGTTGTTTTCTTTTCTAATTTCTAAGCTACGGTTAAAGTATTCTAAAGCTTTGTTATAAAGTGATAAGTGAGTATAGGTGCTTCCTATATTACGAAGACTAGTAGCAATATTACCTTTGCTCCCAATTCCACGGAAATATGGAATGGATTTTTTAAAAAGACTTAAGGCATTGGAGTAATTTCCTTTTGATTGATCAACACCTCCCAAGTTGCTATAAATAACTCCAATAAGTAGGCTATCACCCGACTCTTTGGCAAGCGGCAATGCTTTTTGATAATACTTGTAGGCTTGGTCAATATTGCCAATTCGTCTAGAAGACCACCCCATACTGTTGTAGAGGTCCCCACGATTGTATGCGTTATTAGCAGGATGGTCTACGCTAAGCAACTTTTTATAGAGTTGCATTGCTTGTTTGTTTTTGCTGCGATAAACCAGAGCACTAGCGTATTCCTTGCCGGCCTCCAGCCACGAGGCGGTATCCTGGAAATCGCGGTAGATATTGTAGGCCTCCCGGTAGTAAAACTCCGACTGCTGCTTATTTCCGTTTTTGTCGTATTTTTTGCCTTTGGCAAAAAGCGAATCGGCCAGTTGCAGGCTCTGGCCTACAGCTGACAGGGGAAGCAACTGCAACAAGCCCCCGAGAATAAAAAGCCGCTGAATGTTCATTGAAAATGTTATCTGTTGTACCCTATAACGTGATTATATACACATTTTGGGCTTAAGTTAAAAAGTTTGTTTTTGGCGCCAAATTATGGAACATTAAAAACGCACATCTTTAGGTGTGCACACACTTTTTGTTACTTAAAATCAGGAGATCATTATGTTCAATTTCTCAGAGAATATTTTTGCAGCAATACCGGACCAAGATAATACTAGTAGCGGTAGCGGAGATGACACTTCAGGCGGCGGTGGTTAAAATTCACTGTTTCCTAAATTATCTACGGCCATGCTCATTTGGGCATGGCTTTTTTTATTGACCGATGAAAATAAAGGGCGCCCAGTATTTAGGGTGGGCATACTGCCCGTTGTCAATCATAGCCAATTTGGCTTGACGTAAAGCTTGTGGCATCTTCGTGTCATTGTGTGTTTGCTTATAAAAATCGAGCATGAGCCGGGCCGTGGTCCGGTCGCTGACACTCCAGAGCGAGACCAATAAGTTTTCGGCCCCGGCATACTGAAAAGCGCGGCTCAGGCTCATCATGCCCTCTCCTTCGGCGACGGTTCCAATGCCTGTCTTGCAGGCACTTAGCGTAACGAGATGGGCGTTGAGCTGCAGGTTATAAATTTCGGCCGCATGCAATGTGCCGTCTTCTTCGGAAGCTTGTGGTGCTGCAAATAAAATGCCCGACTTCTCGGGATGAGCCTCCGAAACAAAGGCATGAGTAGCCAGGTGAATATACCGGTAGTTTTGCAGCGGCAGGCTCTTAAAAGTCTGCTCGGATGCAGAATCACCAAGGTAAACATCTGATTTGTTATCGCCGGAGGTCAGAAACGACCAAAATCCCTGGCTCTCAAAAAGGTTTCCGACTTCTTTCACCTCTTTTTTGCTGAGCGGCAACGACGTCAACGGTCGCTCGTAGTCAGGATACAGATCTCGTTTAGCCATGGAGGCGGACAGGTCGCTGAATCCCGGGGCAAAGCCCACAAATTGTTTGGGGCTATTTCCTTTTGCTGTCTGATTACTCAGTTCCAGGTAGCCGGCAGACGGCGCGTAATTAATGGTATGATCTTGCAACAGGTAGGCTAGCTTGTGGAATCGGGCCGCATTTGCATCGGTCAACGGTTGAGTCACTAGGCTTTCAAAGGGTAAATAGTGCAGCATGCCGCCCGGAATAATTAGCAGATCCTTTTCGTGGATGATATCGCAAAGTGGTTCAATCAATTGGTTGTACAACTGATGACTGCTTTGGGCAAAGGTGGCCGGTGATGAGTGTTTGAGTATTGTGTCACGGTAACTCCGGATATCCTGTTGCAGTAGCGAATCAGTCGGAAGTTTGCGAATGTCAAAAGTCTCTTTTTTCAGCACCAGGGCAAAGACCGACTCATCCCCAAAGAAATAAGAAATCATGGCCTGGTTGTCTGATAAAATTTCCTGCTGGATGGTGGACGCCTTTGTCAATACCGGTTCATACTTGAGCTCATAATATTTGGGATAGGATGTTTCCAGCCGGTTGATATGCTTTTGAAGTTGTTGACGCGCATGGAAGAGTGAATCTTGCAGGGCTATCCGCTTTAGCGAATCGCTTGGCTGTGGATTGGTCGCCAGGCTGGATATACGCGATTGGAGGTCGGTAAGCCGTATCTGTAGGGCTTGTTCTTTATCAATAAGTGAATCGGGGATTTGGGCAATATCGCGGGCATTCAGCCGGCGGATCTGCTCAAGCAGGATCTGATTTTTACTCTTTTCAACAAAGAAAAATGCGTACTCTTTATATTGCTCGTCACTGGTTTTTTGGTGCAGGGCATAAGCTACTTCAAACCCCCTTTTGTAAACATCAACAGTCCGCTCTCGGAGCAACAATTTCGATTCTTTCCGGCTGTGTGATCGCTGAATATTATCGATCAGGGATACCGCTTGCAGGTGGGCTTGCAGTGATTGCTCCAGAAGATCTTGCCGGCCTGTCTCTTTCGCATAATTTTTAAGCGTTTTTCCCTTAAGTTTTAGCGTTTCCAGCAGCAGGTAGGGATAGGCAACCTCATCAAAAGAGAGATTTTGGTATGAATGTTCGGGACTGTAATCCTGGATAAAAACGTCCAGAGCTTTCTCATAATAATTGAGGGCCCTGTCGTAATTATCGACCATGGCATACGTTTTGCCAATTTTGGTATAGGTATCTCCAATAAAAGGGTGTTCGCCGCCCACCAGTTTAAGATTGATATCAAGATCCTTCTGATAGTATTCAAGTGCCTTTTTATATTCCTCTTTAGCGGCAAAGGCCTGTCCCAGGTTGGCATACACATTGGCAAGTTCGGGATGCCCGTCGGGAAATTGCTTCAGGTGTATTGCCTCGGATCGCTTGTAATATCGGATAGCCTGGTCGTATTTTTCCATATCGTAATAAATGGCGCCCAGGTTTTGGTAGCCAATTGCCATATCCGGGTGGTCTTTGCCGAGTATTTTTTCTCTGATCTGTAGAGCTTTTTCCAGGTAGTCGGTGGCGTTGGCCAACTTTCCCATCTCGGAATAGACGATGCCTATATTGTTGTAACCGGCGGCTACCAACCGGTGTGTCTCTCCGTAGAATGTAGCCAATACATTGACCGCATTTTTGAAGTACTCCAGAGAGCGTTGGTAGTCGCCCTGATAGTAGTAAAAAATGGCAATATTGTTATTCGTTTTGGCAAGGCTGGGATGTTGGGGCGGCAGGATCTGGCGGTCGATTTCCAGTGATTTCTGAAAATAGCTGAGGGCCCGATTTTGATCACCACTGTTTTTGTACGCTATGCCATAGCTGTTGTATATGCTGCTGAGCAGGGCTTTTTCGGTAAGACTGGTTCGAAAGTACAACTCTTGAGCGCTGGAAAATTGATCCACTGCTTTTTGGTAGTTTCCTTGGGATATATAGACATCCCCGATGCTAATCATCAGCTTGAGCCGAAGGGAAGTTTCGCCCACTTTCTGAGCCAGGGCTAAACCCTGCTTAAAGTTGTTCAGCGCAACCTTATAATCGGCGCGCTGTTCATTAATGAGCCCTTTCTGATAATAATATCTTATTGTGAGGCTGTCACTGCCAAGCTTCTTATTTTTAGATAGGGAATATGCTTTATCAAGATAAGATACCGCTTCATCAAGCTGCCCCTGTTCTGTTTTATTCTGGCTGATTTTATATAGAGTATGGACTTGCTGGTTCCACTCCTGGTGTTGTTCAAAGAGGCTGGCCGCTTGCTGGAAGAGAACAGTTGAAGAGTCAAGGCGCGCAAGATGACGAAGGGAGTCGGCTTTTTGGAAAATGCGGGATGGGCTTTGCTGAGCAACTAATAAGGCTGGACATATCAAAATACATAGCATGGTAGCCATTTTTCGATATCCAGCTATCACATAATGTAAACCCATCAAGTACTATTTGCTTAAACTAATGCCCTTTTTCTAACCTTAGTACAAATAGTTGAAAAATAAAAATTTTAAAATGGGGCTTAGGCCTAGGTTAAATGGCTGATTTTTATAGGGATAGTTAATCGGAAAACATTGAGTTGACGAATAGTTCACGGTCGAAAACCTGTAGGTCCTCGATCTCTTCGCCTACCCCAATGTATTTGACTGGTACATCCAATTCGTTGGATACGCCAATTACAATACCGCCTTTGGCCGTACCGTCGAGTTTTGTAAGTACAAGGCCAGTAATATCCACAAAATCCGTAAATGCCTGAGCTTGTTGCATGGCATTTTGCCCTGTGGAGGCATCGAGCACCAGCAGTACTTCATGTGGCGCACCGTCCACCACTTTGCCCATCACCCGCTTGATCTTAGCCAGCTCTTCCATCAGTGATTTTTTGTTATGGAGGCGTCCGGCCGTATCCACAAGTGCAATGTCAGCGCCCCGCGCTTTGGCCGATTCAACGGTGTCATAGGCCACGGCTGCGGGGTCGGCATTTTGCCCCTGTTGAATAATGGGCACGTCGGCACGCTCACTCCAGATCTTAAGCTGATCCACGGCGGCGGCCCGGAAAGTATCGGCAGCTCCCAGCATCACTTTTTTACCGGCTATTTTATAGAGGTGCGCCAGCTTGCCAATGGTGGTCGTTTTACCCACGCCGTTGACGCCTACAACCATCACGATATGTGGTTTCTGGGGAAGATCGGCATCAAATTCAGCGGGTTTATCCGGGGCATGATCTTTGAGCAGACCAATAATTTCTTCGCGGAGGATTCTTTGCAGCTCATCGCTATTAAGATATTTATCACGGGCTACCCGCGCTTCAATACGGTCAATAATTTCGAGCGTTGTCTTCACCCCCACATCTGAGGTGATCAGGATTTCCTCCAGCTCATCGAGCACGGCGGCGTCCACGGTGTCTTTGCCGGCAATGGCCTTGCCAATCTTGCTCATGATACCAGAGCGACTTTTCTCGACACCCTTTTCGACTTTTTCTTTTTTCTTAAGACCTAATTTTTCAAGAAAACCCATAGATACTACTCACTATTAAAAATAAAATGTCATCCTGAAACCATTTCAGGATCTTGCATTCTCGTAATAAACATCGAAACTATCGCAGAGTGTTCTGCTGTGTAATACTCAGTGTAACACTGCGGTTAAATCAATTAAACTCAACCCCCTTGCGTATCAGATTGAACCGATGAAGATAATCAAAGAAGGAGAAAAACATAAGGGCCAGCGAGGCACCCATCAGCATTTCGTGTGCAGCTACGGCGTCTGGATAAAAGAATACCGACAGCCAGTACAGTCCCAGCACATTTACGCTAATTTTGCCCGACATAACTGCCATGGCTACCTTGCCGCGCAGCTGTTGGATGTATAGCGATCCCCCCATAATGAAGGCATCACGGGCAATTTCTACGATGAAAAACCAGAGCGGAATTATGCCGATATAAACGGCGTAGAAAAACAGTACAAAAGCACAGATTTTATCGGCCACCGGATCCAGAATTTTACCCCATTCCGAGACTTGGTTGGTCAGGCGTGCCACATAGCCATCAAGGTAATCCGATATGATGCCATAAAGAACCAGCGCGGTGATGAGCGGCGTAATTTGTTGTCCATTGGTGTAGTGGAGATATACCACTGGCACTGCCACCAGGATCCGGGTGAAAGAAATAAAATTCGACCACGTAAACAGATCCTGTTTCACATCTACATTCTGCTGATCAATATTGAATGTTTTTGACAACTGGAACCTATTTGTTTGTTATTATTACTCGCTGATGCACTGTTAAAGTAAAAGATACGTAAAATACTTGCTATGAACGATTCACATAAACTGGTTGAGCGCAGGATCTCATCGAAAGAGGTATTCAATGGACGGTTGCTCCACGTGTTTTTTGATGAGGCGCGGCTGCCCGATGGTACAACCTCAACCCGGGAATGGATTAAGCATCCTGGAGCTTCGGCGGTTTTGCCGGTTTTTGAAAATGGAGATGTAATGCTTGTCCGCCAATTTCGCTACCCGATGGCACAAATATTTTATGAAGTGCCGGCCGGCAAGATCGACCCCGATGAAGATGCCGGCTCTACCGCCCGCCGCGAACTTCAAGAAGAGGCCGGACTTTCGTGCAACGATTACCAGTATATAGGTCATTTCTATCCGGGGATCGGCTATTCAGATGAAATTATCCACCTTTACACGGCTTGGGATATCCAGTCGTTTGAACAGAAAGTGGATGAAGATGAATTCCTACTCAAAGAGCGAATGTCCTTTGGTGAAGCGGTTGAAATGGTGCATAGCGGCGAAATATCCGACGGCAAGACGATGGTAACTCTACTCCGTGCCTGGCACTGGTGGCAGAACAAGGGACCTTTTTCAGTTGGCAGTTAGACGTGAAACGGCAGACGTCTCACCTTTGCCGTTTGTCTTCTGCCTTTTACGAAATAATCCCTTCTTCCACGGCCAGCTCGAAAATCGACTTATGAAGATTCGAGTCGGTAATATCGCCACGTTCGATAAGCTCCTCGACTTCGTCGCCGCGCAGCAGTAGGATGCAGCCCATCTCATTCAAGGCCTCATCAAATTTGCGCGGGTCGGCCTGCGAAAGTTCTTGCAGGTCAATGCCATCGGGACTTTTGTTCAGGTTTACAAGGCAGTAGAAGTTATCTTCAGCCTCGTCATCGCCGAATCCAAAAATTTCCAGTTTCGTGTCTTCTTTGTCCAGCATAAAAAATTAAATCTGTTTGGATGAGTTTTTAGTAATATCTAATGAAACAGGATCACTCCTGCTTGTTGATCCTTGGTTACGTGAGTAGCTATCTTTTTATTTGTTTCGTTCAAGGAAGTCTCGTGCTTTTACCAGTTCAACGACCTCGTCGGTATCGCGATCCACTATGGCCACTTGAAATAAGCTTACAATAGCTTGGTTATCGATACATTCAATCGTTTCTTCAATGGTATCGCACTCCTCCTGTTCACTCACCAAGTCGTTAATGCCTTTTACAATATACCGATAATCTTTAGGCTTTTTGGATGTTTTGCTGCTGCTGTTGGTGCGGGGTTCATCAAAGTACTCTCGCAGGGCTTCTTCTGTGATATACCATTTGACCCCCAGCTTTCGCCCGCGAATCTTTCCATCCCGAAGGTACGCGCGGATGGTCATTTTACTAAGTCCGAGTTGTTCATGGAGATCATCAACGGAATAAAGGGTGAGATTACCAACTTGCTTTGGCATAGCGCACAAAAGGGGTTTCGTTAACGATAAAAGACAATTATGATTGAATTGCTAAAAATAGCAATAGAAACCTATTACCTAAAGTTTATTTACTGTTAATTACAGATTAGTTGTATATTAAATTCATAAAAGAAGAAAAGCTTGTTCTATATAGGGTAATCATCGTATATTGTAAGCAGTTGATCAAAAAAGAGCTCTGCACTCGCAGGGCTTTTGTTATTTTAACCTTTCTTGATTAGTTACTGTCGAAAGTTACTACTCCCCCCTCTTACATATCTATTGCTGCTGAATATTGCAGGTTTATACTTTTGATCATACGTGGATATTTGTGAGGTAGAACCAAAGTTCTAACTAATATCCTTCCGTCCTGTTCGCTTCTTGTACTTTTAGTGTGTGAATGGATGAGTGTTCATTACAGAGTGATATGCATTTTCTGGCTATGACAATTTATTGCGATTGGTATCCAGAACGAGAAATTCATAGGCCTACTCTTATATTCGTGCACAATCGAGTGATGTGAAACACCAATTTTTGGATCAGGTTACTTTAGTAATTTCTACTATTAACTAACTATTATATAACTATTGATAGCAATTAGTTATAGATTACTTATATATTAATTAAGCAATAGCAGAAAAACTTGTTCTGTATAGGTGAATCGTGGTATGTTATAAACAGTTGATCAAAAAAAGCTCTGCAACCGCAGGGCTTTTCTTATTTTTAGTCCCTTCGTAGTTCCTCGATAATAGCCCTTCATTTTTGAATCCGCCTCAAAACGACTGTTGGAAAAGGCGTATTTGTTGTGGGTTTTGCGTTATGAAATCAGAGGTGAAATTTAATCTATTCAATTATGGCATCAGAAAATACCGTTAGAGCGTTACTTCTTGAACAGCTTGAAGGCCGCAATGCGCATATCGATTTTAACCAGGCCGTGCAGGGACTTACCTATAAGCAGACCGGCATTAAAGTGGAAGGCCTTCCACACACCATTTGGGAGCTTATTGAGCACATTCGTATTGCCCAGGCCGATATCCTTGAGTTCTGCAAAAATCCCGACTACGAAGCAATCGATTGGCCTAATGATTATTGGCCGGAATCACACAAACCCGACAGTAAAGAGGAGCTCGAAGCTTCTATCCAAGCGGTTCGCGACGGGCTCGAAGAAATGCGGGAAATCATCCGAGATGAAAAACATAACCTGCAAGTACCACTTTCGCACGGCAGTGGACAAACCCTATTTCGCGAAGCCATGCTAATTGTAGATCATAATGCCTACCATATTGGGCAAATTGTACAAATTCGCCGTTTGCTTGGCAGCTGGTAATTGCTAGTTTTATACCAACAAATAATTAGCTGCCAGATATTATAATGAAAGAAGTTGTCCGTTTTTTACGAGAGGCCCGGGTGGGGTACCTGTTCTTTACGTCGCTCCTGATTTTGGGGCTTATATTTGGGGCTTTCGAGATTATTGATCAGATTCTTTTGACCGAAACGTCCCAGGAAACTATGCGATGGTTGTATTTAAGTCGTGGAGTTAGTGCTGCACTTTTATTGATGTTATGGACAGCATGGACGGTTTACAACTATCGCTCCTACTACGAGGATCGGCTTGAAGCTACCCGGTTGCGGTATAGCGATATTATCGAGCATTCGGCGGATGCAATCATAACCATTGATAACGATTTGAATATTACATCCTGGAATCGTGGAGCGGAAGAAATTTTGGGTTGGCGCCGCGACGAAATTATTGGAGAACAAATAACAAAACTGATTCCTAACGAACTCATTGAAAAAAAAGAGTTGGAATGCATTGATTTTGGGATGCACTACCGGGGCTACGTGCAGAATTACGAAACAGAACGCTTGACCAAGAATGGTGAGAAAAAGCTGGTGAATCTGACCGAGTCGTACATTCGGGATGAAAACGATGATATTGTAGGCCGTTCACAAATTTTGAGGGATCTTACGGATCTGAAAATGCGGGAAGAGCAGATACAGCAATCAGAACGCTTAGCTACAGTGGGCCACATGGCGGCGGGTGTGGCTCATGAAGTGGGTAACCCGCTTACGGCTATTTCCTCGCTGGTGCAGGTTTGTCAGCGTAAGACCGACGATGAGTTTTTACAGGATCAGCTTAAAAAAGTTCGGGAGCATATCCAGCGGATTAATAAGATTGTCCGTGACCTCGTGGACTTTTCTCGCCCCTCCAGCATGCAGGCTGAGAATGTGCAGATCAACGAGATAGTGGAATCAGCGGTTGGACTGTTGAAGCACGATGCCCGCTGCCGGGATGTGGATTTTAAGATGAATCTGGACGAGGACTTGCCCCTGGTGTCGTGTGTGCCCGACCAAATCCACCAGGTACTGGTCAACCTATTGCTCAATGCTGTGGATGCCATGAAAGAAGTAAAAGATCCACAGGTCACAATTACCACCGAATCACAAGATGAGCAGGTGGTAATGAGCATTTCTGATGTGGGCAAAGGAATAAAGGAGGAACACAAATCACATATTTTTGAACCCTTTTTTACTACTAAAGGTGTGGGCAGCGGTACGGGACTTGGGCTCTCAGTGAGCCACGGTATCGTTAATAAAATCGGGGGATCCATCAGCGTTGAATCAACTTACGGAGAAGGAGCTACATTTATCATTCAATTACCGGCCAATAAGTAATTTATGAAAGGATCTATTTTAATAGCAGATGACGAATCTGGAATTCGTGAATCGCTTACTATTGTACTCGAAGATGAAGGATATCAATGTACGGCTGTAGAGGATGGCAAGGCTGCCATCAAAGCCATTGATGAACACAGTTTTGATATTATTATTTCGGATTTGAAGATGCCTCAAGTTGACGGGCTGGGAGTGCTGGAGCATGCCCTGCAGAAATCCTCTGAGACGCTTACGATTATCATTACAGCACATGCAACCGTGGAGACGGCCATCAGGGCTCTGCGCAAAGGTGCGGCCGATTATATCTTGAAACCCTTGGATTTTGACGAGGTGCTTATCCGGATAGAGAACCTGCTAGAGCACAAAAACCTAATACAGGAAAACAAATATTTGCGCGAGCAGATCGACAAAGAGTACAACTTCAATCATATTATTGGCGAAAGCCCTGAAATGAAACGCGTATATAAAATGGTAGAGCGCGTCAGTCAAGCTACCAGCAATGTGCTGATTACTGGTCAGAGCGGGACGGGTAAAGAACTTGTGGCCCGGGCTATTCACTCCAACAGCGACCGCGCCAAGAATCCCTTTCTGGCGATCAACTGTGGGGCTATCCCGGAGAACCTAGTCGAATCGGAACTTTTTGGTCATAAAAAAGGGGCATATACCGGGGCCGATTCCGACAAGGATGGTATTTTTGTAGCAGCCAATGGCGGCACGGTTTTTTTGGATGAGGTGGCCGAAATACCGCTGAATTTGCAGGTGAATTTATTACGTGTGTTACAGGAACGTGAAGTAAAGCCGGTCGGCTCCAACAAGACTATTTCATTCGATACGCGTATTATTTCGGCCACCAACAAGGATCTGGGAAAAGAGGTGGCAAACGACAACTTTCGCGATGATCTTTATTATAGGTTGAATGTTGTTGAAATTTCGCTGCCTCCCCTGCAGCAGCGCCGGGATGATATTCCATTGCTGGCGCATCACTTTTTACAAAAGTACAACAAAGAGCTTAAGCGCAACCTCAAGGGGATCACCAGCGAAGCTATGGGGGCTATGATGGCCTACGAGTGGAAAGGGCAGGTGCGCGAGCTTGAGAATGTGATTGAGCGGGCGGTGTTACTGAGCGACGGCGACTACCTGGCATTGGAAGATCTGCCTGCATCCCTTCGAAAGTCCGCGGGCGATCAGGATTTTAGTATGGATAACGACAAACTGGATGAAGCGATGCAGGTGTTTGAGAAGCATCATATCCAGAGTGTACTAAAGCGAACGGATGGAAATAAATCGGAGGCCGCACGGCTGTTGGGGATCGACCCGTCTACCCTCTATCGCAAAATGGAGCGATTGGGGCTGTCGGAGTAACTACCTACTTAGTTTGTTGCCCCTTAAGTTTGACCGTTACATCGAAGTTAATACTAAGCTTCTTGTCAGCACGTATTAATCCAAACATCGCACTGGGAGGATCAATATTGTAGGTATCCATATTTATTTGCTGGGTACCTTTTACATTGAACCGATTTTCACTTAGTAACTTTCCCTGAATGATGAATGAAGTGGTATCCTGTACCCCGGCTATTTCCATAATACCACGTGTACGGATGTCCATCCATCCGGTGGTGTCTTGATTCGATTCAGCCAGCTTGGCATCGAGGAGTTTGTATTTAATCGTGGGGAACTGTTCATATTTAAGCGCCTCATACATGTCTTTATCCATGGCGCGTTTCCCGCATTTCAATGCTTTAACAGGCAGTGAGACAGATATTGCAACATCACCGTCTTGGCCTTTTATAGTATTCTGGGGATTTTCGGTATTGTTTATGCTTCCAACCCCCGAAAGCTCTTTGGCACTGCATTGATACGAAATCATACCGGCATCTCCTTCAATCCAGATTTTGCCACCTTTTTCGATGGTGATATTGCCGGGATTAAATGATTGCGCCCCGCTTCGGGATGTACTCATGAGGATTAGGAACAGCAAAAAGAGTAAGCCGCTGCACCGTTTAAAGTAATCCATTAAGGGATGGGATAAAAAAGCGGGACGCATCATTATCGGGTTATATGCTATTCTTTGAAAAATATACTTCGAAAGATATTGTCACCTTTTCGCCGCTCTTGATAGTACCGAATACGGCAGATGGTGGGTCTACTTTATAATCCTTCATATTGAGCTCATAGTTCCCGGTAAACTTGTAGGTATTTCCGTCCTGGACATACGTTTTAACAGGAAATGATACTTCGTTGGTAGTTCCAGCAATAGTGAGCATACCAGTCGCCATCAGTTGAAAGCTAGGCTCCTGACCGTTGGTAGCTTGTGTGCTGGACTGTTCGATCTCAGCATTCTTCAACTCAAAAGTAATGTTAGGATGCTTGTCGTCTTTGAGGGCGCCATAGATTTTTTTGTTCATACCCCCTTTACCACTCTCAATACTATTCACGGGAATAGTGAGAGAAAGGTTGGTGACGGGATTTTGTTTAGCATCCGCTTCCATTACCGACTCATCAAAAGTAACGTCTGCCTGTATATCTTCTACATCGCACTCCCAGTCGTGAATGGTAGAAGTTCCTTCGATAATCATTGTGCTTTTATCTAACAGAACGTATGAGTTGGATTGTGCGTATGCACCGCCGACGGCAAATAAAATTGTAAGTATAGTTGTTAATAAAGATTTCATAATAACCTCGTGTTGAAAATTCGTGTTTCTCTTCTGTTTATAAGTTATGCAATTGCCGTTCCAAACTATCGTTTTTCAAGAAAAATATGTTCTAATCCTATAATCGCCTCTTTTCAGGCTTGATAGGTGATTTTTCAGAGTAGGTTTTGAAGAGCTACCTGTTATATAATTGCCTGTTTTTTGAGCTTGCAGCTTTGCAATTAAGCACTCATACAGATTTGCAGCAATGCAAAGATAAAGCCAATCAGTTATAGGCAGCAGCCTGCACCCTTTCGAGTAGCCTGCTATATAGGCTATCAGGGGGAGATTAAGAAAAGTCGTTATATCTCGAAGGTTGGCCCATAAATTGCATTTATAAAAGTGATGTAATGCAATGCTAAAAATACTTCCAATGAAAACTCACAACATTCTGATATTTCACCAAGAGGAGGCTGTCCGAGACTCGCTGCATTTTGTGCTCAGCGAGGAGGGATATCAATGTTTCTCTGCGAGCAGAAAGTCAGAAGTTATGGAGATGCTTGATAGTGAAAAGATCAGCATCTTAATTCTGGAGAGCGAGATGCCTGGATTGCTATCCATGCTGCAGATCTTCAAAGAGGAAGTGCCTTACCTTAAAATCATTCTTATTAGCTCCTATGCCGAGGCTGAGATGACCCAGAAGGCGTTATTGCATGGAGCAGAGGATTTTGTATTTAAACCCTTGGATTTTGACGAGCTCCTTTCAGTTATTCAGAAAATATCAGTGCCCAAAGCGGTTAAAAACTGAACAGTAATTCATTAACAAAGTTGTCAAATTCAGTCCCTTCAAATTTATAGCGCCCCCATTCCCTGATAGTTTGAAGTGGGTATACTCGACGTTAATCAATAAAGTTTTTGTTAGTTGCCTCCGTTAATATGGAATCGAGAGATTTATGGGTTCAGCGTCAATCAAATACCTTTCTATTTACTATCTACAAAGTAGTAATAGACGGTCAGGTACCAATCATGATCAGCTCAGGCGGAAAGCACTTCAGCTGAATAGTCACCACAAATAGTATCATTGCCACTCGTTACAAATTCTAACCCCTCCAAAATCTGTTCCACGATATTTAAGGGTTAGTTAAGCATAGTAGGTTATAAATCGTTGTAACATATTGCTATACAATGGTAATAGTATTACAGGTACTGTGGAACTTCTGAAGTCCCATCTCGGCAGCTTATTCGGTATTTTGCCATGAATTTTACCGCTACGAGTGCCGCTGAACTGACTGGCATTTCTCGATGATCGGTTACTGATATTTGCCGGCAGTTTCGCCAGAAGATCGCTCGTTTGTTGGAGTATGAACCCCACTAGCACTGGTCAAACCATTGAAGTCGAGGAGTCTTACGTTGGTCCTAAGCGGATTCTAGGCAAACCCGGCCGTGGGGTATCGGGAAAACGATCGTCTCCGGCATCTTTAAATGCCAAGGATAAGTGTGCAATAAGATCGTCCTGGATGCCCAAGGAGAAATTGCAGCGCGTTATATGGGCAAAGTCGGCCCAGCCAGTGTTATTCACAGCGATGGCTGGCGCGGGCATGACGGTTTGGTAGATGTCGGATATGGCAAGTACTGCCGTGTGAACTATGGCTAGGATGAGTGTCGACATATTAATGGGCATTGAATCGTTCTGGAGCTTTGCAAAATGTCGACTGACATAATTTAGTGACGTTCCTAAGAAAGCATGTATCTGCATTTGAAAGACACAAAATCTTGCTTTAATCATCGAAACGATTTCTTTTATAAGATCTTGCTGCTCACCCCCGGGAGGATTCTCTATGAAGTGTTTGCTTCACTGGACCCTATTTAAAATAGAGAAATTAGGGTCTAATAAGGGAAAACTTTCAGACATCTGCTTGAAGGGGGTACTAGATCTGGTATTATCTTTAACTATCCTGAATTTGGTAAAGCATTCAGAAAAGAACGAGGCCATAATACGGTTGCTGACAAAGTAGCTGGAAGGGGATACCCAGACTGTCTAAAGCGAGTATCGCCATCGTTAATTTCTCCTATGCCAAAACGAAGCGAAAGTATATCCACAAAGTCTGCTAAAAATACTTCTTCTACAAAGTCGAGTAGTTCGGTTTATAAGTAGTCGTATTTACCCCGGTCTTTTTATCCATATCAGATATTTTTTAGATGCTGATAAGTAGTATTAGTCTATGGTATAGTGGCTAATGTATAAGAGAGGAAGTAGTAGTCTAAATGAAGGGAGTGCCATATGGAATTGCAACAAAAAAGTAGACAGTTGGTTAAGGTAGATCATGCGGCTTGGTTAGCTGTTAGTTGTCGGGCGACTTGAATCGGCGTCTGGTAGTCCAGGGCCGAATGCAGTCGTTGTCTGTTGTA
>Ga0207720_100040_pt1 | contig 143323 bp, 146 predicted proteins | sample A23P2SouthBayCA_2_FD_187751 | JGI IMG/M metagenome (GOLD analysis project Ga0207720, IMG submission 187751) | Aerobic enrichment media microbial communities from Eden Landing Ponds, California, USA - A23 E3 (2) (SPAdes) | ecosystem: Environmental > Aquatic > Marine > Unclassified | place...
ACGTTGAGCTGGAGACAGCGACTCGAACTCGTCGAACACTCGCGTACACGACAAGAAATCCGTAATCGGCATCATCCGTCCTTGCCACCGCCTACGTCATGCTCCTACTTCAACGTGCAAAGCTGAGTATATTTCTTATCTACGTCTGTTCGATCTCCATCAGTCGGTTACAGCTACTCGAGCTCGTCCGTCCGACCCTCCCGTCTTTCTCGGACACGACACTCGGCAGTACGGACAGGACAGGACAGGAAGGGTATGTATGCTCACCGCGAGCGAACGGGCCGACAAACGTTCGGCTCGCACTGAGCGACTCGTCGCAATCAGTCCGCGCTCTCGCTCGGTTGTGGTCGGTTTTCGGAGACGGAACGGCGGGCCACGAAGACGAGCGCCATCACCGTCAGCAGCGCCGCGACCACCAACAGTCCCGTTCCCGCGGAGAGTCCGACGAGGGCTGCGACGTCGGCGTAGAACGTAAAGAGGAGAAACGCCGGGAAGAGGGTCCCGATCGCGTACCGCCACGGGACCACCAGTTGGCGTGAGAGCGGTCCCGCACCTTCGAGGTACTCCTCGACCGCGGCCGGACCGAGGACCCAGGCCGTATAGACCATGAACCCGGTCAGGCCGAGCACTAGGAGGAGATCGACGAGGTGGTCCGCGAACAGCGTAAACACCGCGGGGCTGAACGCGTTCACGCCGCCGGTGAGTGCGACCAGCGCGAAGAGCCCCCGGGTCGCCGTTGACCGCTCGAGATCGAACTCGTCGACCAGGAACGAGACTGGAATCTCGAGCATGCTAATCAGACTCGTCAGGGCTGCGAGGAGAACGACGAGGAAGAAGACCGCGCCGAGCAGTCGCCCGCCGGGCAGGCTTGCGAACGCGCCGGCGATCCCGATGAACAGGGCGCCGGGGCCGCCCTCGGTCGGTCCCGGCGCGAACGAGAACAGCAATGGAAACACCACGAGTCCGGCCAGGATGCCGATACCGAGATTGAACACGGCGATGGCCGAGGCGTCGAGGGGCAACGAGCGATTGTCGTCTACGTAGGAGGCGTAGGTGATCATCGTCCCGCTGCCGATCGAGAGGGTGAACAGCGCCTGGCCGGCGGCCGATCCCAGCACCGGGAGGAAGTTCTCCGCGAGGTAGGCGCCGTCGAACTCGAGGTAGAACTCGTATCCCTGCGCGGCGCCGGGTTGTCGGGCCGCCCAGATCGCGAGTCCGACGAGCAACACGACGATGCCGGGCATCATCACCTTCGTCGTCGTCTCGATGCCGCGTCTGATCCCGGCGGCGACGATCAGGGACGTGGCCGCGAGGACGGCGAGTTGGTAGCCGAACGCTTCGGCACCGTAGCTGATCGCCGCAAAGTGGGTTTCGGGGGCCGCGAAATAGGCACCCGTCGCGCTCTCGAGGAAGTACCGAAGGATCCACCCGCCGACGACACTGTAGAACGACATCAGCATGATCGAGGTGACGACACAGAGCGCGCCCAACGCCGTCCAGAAACGCGATCCGGCGAGCGATTTGAACGCCCCCACTGGGTTCCGATTCGACCGTCGACCGATCACGAACGCGGCTAGCAGCCCCGGCACCCCGACGACGAGGACGATGAGCAGATACAACAGTAGAAAGGCGCTCCCGCCGTTCTCCGCGGTCATCCAGGGGAATCGCCAGATGTTCCCCAGGCCGATCGCGCTTCCGACCGCGGCCAGGATGAATCCGGCGCGACTCGCCCAACTCTCACGTACCATCCTGTCTCAGGGAATCGACTCGGCGCGCATAAGGATTGTCAATCGGTGGGTCAACTCATTCGCGGTGACATGGAATCTGGCACTCTGAGCGCGACGCTCAGCCCGGTCAGTTCGCAGGCACAGTTGCCAAATCGCGCGTTTCCGTTTCAGATGCTGTTTTGAACCGAGATCTTCCGACAATTGGTATCAGCGTAGCGGAGACGGGCCGACGCGCGAGCGCATGAGAGCCGGCAGCTCGAGCGCGCCGGCGACGGCGAGACAGGAGACGAACGCGGTCGTTCCGAGTTTGCCGCCCGCACCGGCGAGAGCAGGCGCGACCACGACGTAGACAAGCCCACAGACGAGGCCGGCCCCCGCGACCTGGACGTGGGTCTCGAGCCGGTCGGCACTCGACATCCCGGCGAACGACCCGCAGTAGGCCACAGCAGCCAGCGTCGACCCAACTGTCGGGAGGAAGACGGGAAACACGAGACCAGCAGCCACCCCGACCGTTGCGGACGCGACGACCGCGCTCGCGCCGGCGTGCGTGCGTAACACGACAGTTGCGACCGCTGCGACGACGGCGACTGCGACGATCGCAGGTACAACGTCCCAGACGAGTGTGCTGCCAGCGGCGTAGTCGGCACCGAGCAAGGCACCGCTCGTGAGACAGCCAAAGAGTGCGAGCGTGCCGTATTTGCCACCGAAACCACCGAAGACGTCCGCCGTCGCGACAAACGCGAGCCCGGCGACCGTCCCCGCGAGTGCGACTCCCTCGAGCGACGGCAGGACGGCCGGAGAGACCATCCCGACGAACGACCCGCAGTAGGCCGCACCGTCGACTCGCGGGAGTCCGAGGCCGACGGCCAGTCCGACGAGCGCAGAGGCACGGACCGGCCCGAGGCCGGCGTGAACGCTCAGCCCGTACGTCAGGACTGCCGCCGTGGCAACCGCGAGCGCGTCGACGGTATCCGCTCGATCGAGACCGATCGCGTCGGCGCTCGAGAGACGCTGGCGTTCCGTCTCGGCGACGACAGTGCCTGCGAGCGCGACCCCGAACGGAACGCTCAGGACCCCGATCGAGAGGTCGGGCGGCGCGCGAACGGCACCAAAGAGTAACGCAGCGGGCGTAACGAGCAACGCGACGTAACCGACGAATCGAACCGGACCGTACACACACCGATCTTCGCTCGAGGGGACGGGAGTGGGTTACGGTTCGACACGCGAGTCCTGACGGTCGGAATGGCGAACGGACATCGGGATTTAGCTCCGAAGCAGGCCGCCGTCGATCGGAACCTCGGCTCCGGTGACGAAACTCGCGCGGGGACTCGAGAGGAAGGCGACGACATCGCCGAGCTCGCGGGGCTCGCCGATGCGGTCCATCGGGATGTCGCCGGCCATCGCCGTCAGTCCCTCCTCGTAGTCGCTGTAGGTCCCTCGTTCGACCCTGGCATCGATAAGTTCCTCGATGCGAGCCGTTTCGATCGTCCCCGGCAACACCGCGTTTGCGCGGATCTCGGGGGCGAACTCCCGAGAAATCGTCTTGACGAGGCCGATCACGCCGCGGCGTACCGAGTTCGAGAGCAGGAGGCCGTCGGCGACCTCCCGGACGGTTCTGGAGGTGATACAGGTGATCGTCCCGTGGTCGGACTCGAGCAGGTGCTCGTAGCTCTCCTCGATCGTCCAGACGACGCTCATCACCAGCAGGTCGTAAGCCTGGTACCAGTCCTGCTCGTCGGTCTCGAGGAAGGTCGTACTCGGCGGCCCACCCGAGGACGTGACGAGATGGTCGAGGCCGCCGAAGGCGTCGACCGTCTCGCGGACGAGGTGGGAGACAGCATCCGGGTCAGTCAGGTCGGCCTGCACCGCGAGCACGTTACCTGTTCCCGCCGCGTCCAGTTCTGCGCGGGCGTCCGCGAGTCGCTCCTCATTGCGGCCACAGATTGCGACGTTCGCGCCGTCTTCCGCGAGTGCCTGTGCGCTCGCGAAACCCAGGCCGCTCGAGGACGCGGTCACCAACGCCGAATTGCCGTCGAGTTCGAGGTCCATGCCTGACTCGACGACAGGCGCGTACAAATCTCTCGGGGAGCCGGCAGGCGATTTCGCTTGGCCGTCGGGTATCGCTGTACTATAGGTCGGCGAGAGCCGAGTGGTAGCACCGATGTCATGGCCGCTGCTGTTCGGTGCGGGACTGTTCGAAGTCGCATGGGCGATCGGGCTCCACTACTCCGATGGTTTCTCGAAACCGGTGCCGACGGTCGGAACAGCGATTGCGCTCGTCCTGAGCATGGTGTTGCTCGCGAACGCGGTTCAAACGCTACCGATTGGTACCGCGTACGCAGTCTGGACGGGGATTGGCGCGGTCGGGACGGCGACGCTCGGCATCGTGTTGCTCGACGAGCCAGCAACGGTCGCCCGACTCGCCTTCATCTGCTGTATCGTCGTCGGGGTCGTCGGTCTCAACGTCGTCTCGAGCGGGCACTGACTGACAGGCGTCCGTCTCAGTCCTGGTGGCGGACCCGAACCATTCCCTCCGAAGTCACCCCAACGATCAGCGGCGTCGATATCTGTCGGCCCGTAACCGCGCTGCCGGCGGCGTCGCTGACGACCTTCATCAGGTCCGGCGCAGTGTAATCGACCTTGACGCCGGCCTCATCGCAGGCGTCGTAGACCAGTTCGGGCACGTCATAGAGGTCGGTTCCGGCGGGAACGCGAACCCGGACCGGCGCGCGAAGCGCCTCCGCAAACGCGACCGTCTCACGGGCTTTCGTGACGTTCTCACGGGCGCTTGACTCGATCGATGAGACGTTCGCTCGAGAGGTTCCCAGCGCCTCGGCGATGTCGGCCTGCGAGACGTCGCGTTCGCGTAACGCGAGCACCTGTGCCTGCCGGTAGGTCAATACGCTGGTCTCGGGATCGAACCCAATCTCCTCGAGGAGTTCCGCAACCTCGTCGATCACGGCGACCCGCCCCCGCCGACGCTGCAGGCTCGCGTGGCCATAGGTGGCTCTAGCTGTCGGCGGGATCAAAGCTTCCACGGTCCCGGCATCGGACGACCGCGATGGTGGCACAGAAGTCGGACCAAGGTGCGTCGAGAACGGAACCGCCCGTCGTCATAACGGTCTGCTGTCAGTCAGCGGAGTGGCTGGACGCGGCCTGTTCGGGTTCGGTCGACGGTCCCGCGATGGATCGGCGTGCCTGCTGGATCATCGAGCGGACGAACCGGCCGACGTTCGCGGGGCCGTCGTGTGGGCCGGGCGACCGATAGGAGACGATCAACGACCACATCGCCGCGACGCCGAGCGACCCCAGCGCGGAAAACGACATGCCCATCGTCGCGTACGTTCCCGCGTAGATCGCACCGATCGTCATCGACGGCACGCTCGAGCCAAGCGGTACGTTCGCCGTCGCATCACGCACTGTCGGGGCGAGAAAGGCGATTGACAGGACGCTGCCGGCCAGGAAGACGAGATCTTGCCACATCATACCCAGTACTAACTCGATGGTGAGTAAATACTTCTCGGTGTCAAACGGGGTCGACACACTGATCGATAAGCGCGGGTGACCGAAGACGCGGCACAGGGTCGTTCGGGGCACTGACACCGGCTCATACGGTTTGCTGTCACTGTTTCCGTGGGACCGCGGGACGGTCGCGGTCACATCAATACTGACTGACAGCAGACCGTATCAGAAATCGAGCGGCCAGCGCTCCCCGTCGATGTCGGCGAGCGTCTCAGCGACACCGTCTGCCAGCCGATACTCGGTTCCCTCGCGAACGACGGCCCCCTCACGCTCTAAGTGCTCGAGGTGCGCGTAGGACTCGCCGGGCCCGTGGAGAATGTGAATGTCCTCGAGGTCTCCGAACAGGTCGGCGCTGACGGTCCAGGTGTCACAGGGACCGAGCCGATCCAGCGCGTCGAGGACCCGCCAAGAACGTTCTTCGTGGTGGTCGATGATGTCCTGGGCGCGGCCGGCGGGGTCGTCGATCGGCGTGCGATGCCCCGGCCACGCGCGGTCGTAATCGGCGTCGACGATTCCCTGTAGCGCGCGGAGGTACGTCTCGAGTGGCCGATCGACGCGAACGTCGGCACCGCCGACGTTGGGCGTATAGACCGGCAACAGTGCGTCGCCGGCAAAGACCTGCCGCTCGCCCTCGAGTTCCGCCTCGAACAGACAGAGTCCGGCTGCGTGGCCGGAGGTGTGAACGACCTCGAGGTCGGTGCCGTTAACGGTGAACGTCTCGCCGTCCTCGAAAGGCGTTACCGTCGGCGTCTCGCCGGTCGTCTCGGCGTCGGTCAGTCGTTCGCGGAGGGCTGCCCGGTCAGCGTCGGGGATTCCCCACTCTTCGAAGTACTGCCGGTAGCGGTCGTCCAGCGCATCCCAGGCCGACTCGTCGCCCGCGACGAGCGGTGCGTCGGCGGCGTGGACATACACCTCAGCGCCGCTTTCGGCCTGGATCTCCCCGGCTAGCCCGCAGTGGTCGTGGTGCCAGTGTGTCAGGAATATCCTGTCGATATCCGCCAGTTCGAGGTCGCGATCGGCCAGCGCCGCCTCGAGTTGGTCGCGGGTCGTCGCCAGCCAGTCGCCGGTATCGAGCAGTGCCGTTTCCTGCCCGTCAGCGAAGAGATAGACGTTGTTGTCACCTTCGAACGCCGAGTTCGACAGCGAGATGCGTTCCATGCATTCTCGTCACACACCGTCAGAAAAAACGTTATCTAACACGGATCGAGACGAACCCACAGCCACCGCGTCGACTGTCCACTCGCGGCGCTAGGAGCCCCAGAAGTTTTCGCGGCTACCGAGTCGCTCGCGTTTGGGGCTGCTGTTATCGGCATCGTCGTCGGCATCATCGTCGACCGGGTCAGCGGTCACATCGTCCGCTTCGTCGTCCGTGGTGTCCTCGTCGGGTTCCATCGGGAGGAGTTCGAGTTTCTCCGCACGCGCGTGATTGCTGTGGACTCGCGTGATTTCGACGCGAGCGCGCGCTTCCGGCAGAACGCCATCGACCATCACGATGAACCCGTCCTCGGTCCGGCCGACGCCGGCACCGCTTTCGTGCATGTCGACGACGTCGATAATGACTTCCTCGCCCGCCTTGACCGGCTGGGTCTTGAGATCCTCGATCGGCTGGTTGTAGTGATTACACCACTCCTTGCCACCCCGATCACCGTAGTGCTGGCACCCCATACCCGAGATCTGTTCGGAGAACTCCGGGCAGTCGTCAGCGAGTGGACAGTCTGCCATGCACAGTACTACCAGCGGTGGTGTTAAACCGTTTCCGTCTTCGAGAGAGGAATCGCCATCGAAAGAAACGCTGGTAGCAAACACTAGCAATAGCGAAAGCAGATCTAACTCAGTGCGAATAATTATTGAAATATGGTAGCTAAACAGGGGGTCAACGACTTCCGATTTCGAAAAGGTTTACGGGGTGGACGTTGCACTATCCCGTGATGAAAATTCTCGTTACGGTCAAAGAGGTGGCGACCGTCGAAGACGAGTTCGAAATCGAGGGAACCGAAATCGCGGAGCAGTACCTCGGTGCCGACTTGAACGAATGGGACGACTACGCGATCGAAGAGGCCGTCCAGCTCCAGGAAGACGGGATCGCCGACGAGGTCGTCGCAGTCACCATCGGCCCGGAAGACTGTGAACAGACCATCCGACAGGCACTCGCGAAGGGAGCAGACCGCGCCGTCCGCGTCTGGGACGACGCCCTCGAGGACGTCGACCTGCTCGACGTCAACGCCAAGACGGAGATCCTGAGCGCCGTCATCGAAGCCGAGGAGCCCGACCTCGTGCTCTCGGGTGTACAGGCCGGCGACGACAGCTTCGGCGCGACCGGCGTCTCGGTCGCCGAGCAGCTCGGCTTCCAGTGGGGTGCCGTCGTCAATCACTTAGAACACGATCTCGAGGACGGCGTCGCGTCGGTCCGACGCGAACTCGAGGGCGGCGTCGAGGAGTTGACCGACATCGAGCTTCCGGCCGTCCTGACGATCCAGACGGGGATCAACGAACCTCGATATGCCAGCCTGCGGGGCATTCGACAGGCCCAGCGCAAGGAACTCGACGTCCAGACGCTCGATGATATCGGCGTCGACGAGAGCACGATCGAAACCGAACTCGAGCTAACCGACATGTACGAACCCGAGAGCGAAAGCGACGCGACCGTCTGGGAAGGCAGCGCCGACGAGACGGCTGGGGAGCTCGGTGAGCTGCTTCGCGACAAGGGGGTGGCACAATGAGCGACGTCCTCGCAGTCGCGGACCACCGACGCGGTGACCTCCGCGATGTCAGCTACGAGATCGTCACCGCCGGCCGCGAACTCGCCGACGAAACCGGCGGCGACCTCCATCTGGCGGTCATCAGCGGTACCGTCGACGACTTCGCGGACAAACTCAACCGCGACGGCGTCGACGCGATCCACACCGTCGACCACGGCGAAGAGTTCAACCACGACATCTACGCACAAGCGGTCACGCAGCTCTACGACGAACTCGCCCCACAGTACGTCCTCACTCCCAACAGCGTCAACGGACTCGATTACGCGCCCGCCGTCGCGAACGAGCTCGATCTGCCGGTCGTCACCGACACCGTCGATCTCGAGGCCGACGGCGAGACGCTCGTCGCCACCCGCGAGATGTACGGCGGCAAAGTCGAGACGACCACCCAACTCGAGGGCGACGCTGTCGTCACGATCCGCGGTGCCGAGTGGCCCGCCGCCGAGGGCACCGGCGACGCCGCGATCGAAGCCTTCGATGCCGACATCGACGAGGACACGGTCGGCTCGACCGTCACCGGCTTCGAGGAAGTCGGCGGCGGCGACGTCGATATCAGCGAAGCCGAGCTGCTGGTCTCGGTCGGCCGTGGGATCGAAGAAGAGGAGAACCTCGAGATGATCCGCGAACTGGCTGACGCACTCGATGCGACGCTGTCGTCCTCGCGCCCGATCGTCGACAACGGCTGGCTACCCAAGAACCGGCAGGTCGGCCAGTCCGGAAAGGTCGTCACGCCCGACGTCTACATCGCGATCGGCATCTCCGGCGCGGTCCAGCACGTCGCCGGCATGAAAGGCTCCGATACGATCGTCGCGATCAACACCGACCCCAACGCGCCGATCATGGACATCGCCGACTACGCGATCGTCGACGACCTCTTCGATGTCGTCCCCGAGCTCATCGAGGAGTTCCAGTAACTGTACCGCGAACGAGCATCGCGAGTGAGCGGCTTTTTGGTCTCTTCGCGAATCTTGTGAGCGAAGGTCAGCGAACGCGACGCGTTCGCCAGACAGATTTTTTCGCGAGTGGTCGCTCACGGGTTCGCGACCACTCGCGAAAAAAGGTGGTCGCACGTCGTCCCTGAACTCATCGACGAGTTCCAGTAACACACTGCGAACGACGTGAGCGAGCGGCCGTCCTCGTGAACGCAGTGAACGGGACCTCGGCAGAGCTGCGCTCTTCCGGTGTTTTTGTCGGTATCTTTTGTGGGCGTCTCTAATCGTGCAAAAATTTCGTTTCGGATCCGTCAGCTACTTTTCTACCCACTCCTAAGCGCGGTTGATGGAACTGCTGGAGCGCCGACGGGCACTGATCGAAAAGCGCCTCGTCGAGGTGGTCGAAGGGGTCGAGCCCGAGACGCTCTCCAACGAAGTTCGCCATATCGCGCTCTCCGGGGGGAAGCGCGTCCGGCCAATGGTGACGCTGTTGGCCTGCGAAACGGTGGGTGGACGGGCAGAGGACGCCGTCGAGTTCGGCGTCGGTATCGAACTCGTCCATACGGCGTCGCTTGTTATCGACGACATCATCGATCGCTCCGAACTGCGACGCGGGACGACCAGTACCTGGGCCGAGTTCGGTCACGGCCCGGCGATTATCACCAGCGACGGCTTACTGGGCGAGGCGTTCGCGCTCTTTTCACCCGATCCGGACGCGACGCGCGTCGTCGCCGAGGCGATGGTCGAACTCGGCGTCGGCGAGGCGACCGAACTGGCAGCCCAGCCAGCCAACGAAGACGAGTATATGACGCTCGCACGCCGGAAGACCGGCGCGCTGTTCCGGGCTGCTGCCGAACTGGGAGCCATCGCCGCCGACTCCGACCCCGCCACCGTCGATGCGCTGGGCGAATACGCAGAACGGGTCGGCGTTGCCTTCCAGATCAGAGACGACGTGTTAGACGCCGTCGCCGATCCCGAAGCGCTCGGCAAACCGACCGGCCACGACGCTGCTCTCGAGCGGCCGTCGGTCGTTCAGGTGACTGATCTCACGCCGGACGAGGCCAACGCCGCCGCCCGGCGGGAAGCCGACCGCGCGATCGACGCCTTGGATCGCGTCGAGGTCGCTGATTCTGACGCCCGACAGTATCTCCTCGAGCTCGCGGAGTTCGTCGTTCAGCGTGAACGGTAACACACTCGTTAGATCCGCTCAGCCTGTTGCGTTCCCTCCTCGCGCTCCGTGTCGGACAGTCGTGATTCCGCGACAGCAAACGTAAGTGTGCTTATAATTCCTAGTACCGTCCCTGCGGTCAGCGCCACCGCGAGATACGTCATCTCGACAGTGCCGAGGAAGAACGCGCTCACCGCATGAAGGACGACCGCGATCGAGAGCACGTAGAAGGGCGCGTTGAGATAACGCCACTCGAGCGAGCCGGCGATGTACTCGTCGGTGATCTGACCGAGGCTGGTCGTCAGTCCCGCCGCGGCAAACCAGTGGATCGAGCCATAGACGAGTGCGGCGAGTATGACCGGGGCCTCGAGGTCGCCACCGGACGACGCCCGGATGGCCGCGAGACTGTCGCGTCCGCTGACGCCACCGAGGACGAACAGAGCAGCGGCGACGACGTACGCAAACAGGGTCGTCCGGCCGGCATATAGCGATCGGCGAGCGCGTTCGACCGCCGTATCGAGCCGGTCACCGAGGCCAAGTCCGCGCGAGATGAGATAGAGTCCAAGCAGTGTCGACGTCGTTCCCAACACCATTCCTGGGAGGTTCAGGACGGCTCCGACCAGCGCGAGCGGGTAGATCAACAGGAGAATGCCAAGCGGGATCAGGACCGTTCCGCGCGTCTCGGGGTCGTCGAGCACTTGCTTGATCGTGTAGTACATCGACTCTAAGTTCTGGGCCTGCCGGACGACGACCCGCCGGACGCCGTCGATGGGGACTCGCGAGCGGATGATCGGAATGACGGATTCGTCCTGTGCACCGTCGGTGATCACGAGCGCAGTGACGTCCTCGCCGGTCGAGAGACTCGCGAGGACGGTATCGACCTCGTCACCGACCTCGCGGTTGGCGCTAACGTCGCCCTGATCGTTGCCGGTGACGACGGCGACCTCGACGCTCTCGTCGCGCTCGGCGAGATCGTCGTAGATATGCACTCCCTGGAAGATGACGTTGACGTCCGAGTCCTCCGGATCCGCGGTCGCGAGGGCGACGGCCGCCTCCTCGACTGGGTCGCGACCGATGACCGGCGTCGAAAAGCCGGTCTTGCGGCCGAGATCGTCGTCGAGGTCGACACAGAGGACCAGCAGCATCGGCTCATAGTTGCACACCGCGCTATTTCCGTCTTCTGGGACGGACCATCCCAGTCCGTGTCCGATGGGCGTCGGATCGCATCGAGACACACGAACGGGTCGACCCACGACACGGATCAACGGGGCACAGCGACGACGTGGATTCGTACCCCTTTTGAGGCTCGGACGGGTACGTTTGTCCGAATGATCTCGAAGGGCTGTGAGCAGTGCGCGAAAGGGGGGAAGATGGTGCTGTTCGTCTACGGCTACTGCGACCAGCGCGACTGCTTTTACTGCCCGCTTGGCGAGAATCGCAAAAACGTCACCGACGTCTACGCCAACGAACGACGTGTCGAAAGCGACGAGGACGTCCTCACCGAAGCCCACCGAATGGACGCACTCGGCACATCGATCACTGGCGGCGAGCCCCAGGAGGCGCTGGGACGGACCTGTCACTACCTCGAGCTCCTGAAAGACGAGTTCGGCGAGGACCACCACACCCACCTCTACACCGGGATTACGGGCGGCCGCGAGAACATGCGCCGCCTTTCCGAAGCGGGCTTAGACGAGATTCGCTTCCACCCGCCCTACGAACAGTGGGGCGATCTCCACGGCACGGAGTGGGAGGACATCCTCTACATCGCCCGCGAAGAAGGGCTTACGCCTGCCTTCGAGATACCCGGCATTCGCGCCGAGGAGGAGTTCCTCGAGTTCTTAGACGAGGGTGCTGCGGAGTTCTGTAACGTCAACGAGTTCGAGATGAGCGACGGGAACTACCGTCGGATGCAGGAGCAGGGATACGAGCTCAAAGAGGACCACATGAGCGCCGTCGATGGCGACCGCGAGGACATCCTCGAGGTCATGGGCGACCACGAGCGAGTCTACTTCTGTACCTCCGTGTTCAAGGACGCGGCCCAGCACCGCCGCCGCCTGAAGCGCATAGCCCGCAACGTCCGCCGCGAGTTCGACGACATCACCGATGACGGCACGCTCGTCTACGGGAAGACCTATGCCGACCCCGAGCGCTTCGAGGCACTTGGCGTCCCCGAGGAGTTCTACACGGTCAAGACGAACCACGTCGAGGTCGCCTGGTGGCTCTTAGAGGAGATGATCGAAGAAGGCGATCTCGAGGACGGTGAGATCGTCGAGCAGTATCCGACCTACGACGGACAAGTCGTCGAGCGGACGCCGTTAGCCTAGGGCCGCAAACGGCTTTTGGGAAGGCAGCACAGTCAAAACGACCTTTTGCACAGTATAATGTTCGTCCCGCAGCGTACAACGTCCCAAAAATAGCCGTTTCAGCCCGTTTCTGGTCTATTCGCAGTCGATCGAGTGGCGACCACTTATCGAGGGTGTAGTAATGGCGCTGTCCCGGAAGACGTGACTACGATGCAATTCCGAAACGCCGCAGTTGTCACCGTTGCACTGCTTGTGGCCCTCTCCGGGTGTAGTGCCCTCGGGGGTACCCCAGCCGGTGAACCGGCAAACGAGACCGACACGAAGTCAGTGACCGACCCAGTCACAAACGGGTCCGACGATGCAAACACCACTTCGACTGTCGAACCGAACGGAACCGAGGACGACACGAGCACGGATCGTAGCGATGACACCGCCGATACAGCGTGGTATCCGCCCGAAGAGCCGAATCGGCCGCTGGAAGACAAACGCGAGGACCGAATCGAGTCCGTCACGTTCGTCGACAAAGTGCCCGCCGAAAGCGGTGATGGATACTCGAACTTCAACCTTGAGGTCGTCGCCAACACCAGCATGGAAGACGTTGATCCGGCTGAACACGGCGACCTAGAGGGCGAGCCGTACTTCTTCGTCAAGATCAACGAAGGCGAGGACAACCGGAAGATTATCGAACGAACGGACGAGGTCAGGATGAACGAAAACGGGACGTTCCACATCGACGTTCGACCGGCAGGGATCGAAGAATTCGGCGCTGGCTCGCTGACCGTCGAGGTCTTCCTGATGGACGAAGACAAAGATTGGGATGATATCTACGACGCGGTCGGCACCGAGATTCAATACACCCCGGACACGGACGCTAACGGCTCGAGTTCGACCGCCTCCGACTCGGAACCGGCCGAGAACTAAGCACTGGCCCAGCTCATCACGGTCGTACCGAGACGATCAGTCGAAATTAGTCAGATCGACGCCCGGCAACGTGATGAGGTTCTCCCGCCCGATGCGGAGTTTCTCGATGTCGTCGTCATCATCCATCTTCGACAGCAACTGCGAGACCTTGGCGTTCGACCAGCCGGTCTCCGAGACGATCGACGCCTGTTTCATCCGACCGCCGTTTTGTTGGAGGAGACGGAGGACACGCTCCTCGTCGCTTAACAGCTCGGGGTCGACATCCTGATGGGTGGATTCCTCGAACTCGAGACTGGTTCCACGACCACGGTCAGCATCGTTCTCTCCTGCGACGGCCCCGTCAGCTGGCTCCGAGCCGGCTAAGGAGTCCCCAGATTCGGATCCGGACTCGGACCTGCTGGCGGTCTCCGCCGCTGGAGCAGCGTGCTCGTCGGTATCGCGGTCGCCGAATCCGAGCCGTTCGTGCAACGGCAGTCGATCGATCGGGATCGGAAGCGCGGTCCTGCCGTCACGTTTCGCCAACAGGTAGCCACCGGTTCCGATGGTAGCGATAAGCACGAGGACACCCGCGATCAGCCAGCCAGACATCGACGACGGAAGGGTTCCGGTCCGAACGAACACGATCTCGAGTTCGTCGGCGGTAAACTCGTAGGGACCATTCCAGGTGAGCGATGTCGGCGTCTCGAGGGCGTATTGAGGTGGTGTTTCAATGATGAGACGCTGTCCTTCGGTCAGTCCCATCCACGTTCCATCATCCGTCTGAAACGCATCACCGAAGTGGATTCGATCACCGTCGACGGTCGCAAAGTTAGTCCAGGTAAACGAATATGAGGTTACTCCGATCCGGGCGTTCTCGGTGGTGGGATTCGATTCGTCGCTGCCGTCACCGTCGGCCGATGGCTCGGTGATTCGCGGTTCGTCCCACTGGGCGTCTTTGATCGACATCTCGCGACCGGTTTCCTGTTGAGCGATCTGACGGAAGCGTTCGAACTGCTCGGGTGTGAGACCAACAGTTCGCTCGCCGGCCGTGACCTGGTCGGCGTACGCTCGAAACGACTCAACGTCGCTCTCGTTCGTCAGGAGAAACCGACTTTCGATTGTCCATCGAACGTCCCCATTATCGCGAACGGTGAGCCGAATGACCTGCTTTGGCGTCGCTTCCGGAGTCGAGCTAGTCGACTGCACTGCAGTGGGACCCGATACTGACTGCTCGACTGACCAGGCGTGAGAATCACTCGAGAGTGGGGACGTGACATGGTCCAGTGATACACGGGACCGATCGGGATCTGCAGCCGTCTGTTCGGGCGCGGGGGAAGCGGCTGCACCCGGTATAGCGACCACCGTCCCAAGGAAAGACGCCACCAGGAGGGCTGAGAGGGCAACTGTGATGGCGGTGGATACCCGCATGCGTATCAACGGGTGGTTTCCCGGGGGAAAAAACACTTTCCATCGAAAAATAAAGCGTTACCAGCGGAAGCGAAGCGGCTCGAGGGCGGAGAGCGCTTCTAATTCAGTGTCAATACATGATTAGGGCACGTTCATTTCTCATCCTCGTGGGTCAATAGCAGTGCGACCAGTTTTTGTATCAGGAGAGGTTACGATTCGACGATGAACCGCTCGATTCCGCCCCTCCTCGCATTACTTCTCGTCTCATCCCTGACTGTCGTCCCAGGGATGGCGACATCCGGATCTTCAACAGGCGCACCCGCAACGATGTCGGTTCAGCATGAGGTAGCAGCTATCGACCCGGCTGACTCCGGGCTACAGCCAGTGTCGAATACGACGAACCGGCTCTCGCTCGGGGGTGCAGCCAGAAGCGAGTACGCCGAGTACGGCCCTGACCTTGGTGTCGCGCTCGCGAGCACGGACGACGAGCTTCGGATCGATCACACCCAGTACGTCACGCTCGATCGACAGTTCACCGATGCAACCACTGCAGAACGGCGTGCCTTACTCCAAACCACATACGACCGGCTGAAAGACCGCTCGAATACCCTCAGAGAACGCGAAAAGCAGGCGGTGAGAGCACACGCTGCTGGGGACCTCTCGAGTAGACAATTGCTGAAAACGTTGCTCCGAAATTATCAGGAGGCAGCAGCCCTCTCCGAAGCGTTCGATACACTCGAAGAGCGGTCGGATCGTGTTTCTGGGAGTTCACTATCGGTCGCAGACCAGCAAGACAAACTCAAGATGCATCGCACCCAAATCCGCGACCAGCTTTGGTCGAGCGCGTATGGAAACGGAGCAATCGCGTATATCTCCGTCGAGACATCCGAGAGTGGATACGTTCTCGAGACGCTCGATGAGGACTACCTCCGCGAAGCGACCCGATTCGACAACCGGGATACATCGACGTCGACCCAGTTCGCTAATCTCCCGGAGGCATACGGGCACAGCGATGACCTCTATCCCTGGGCGTACGACACGGGGCAGTCACCGTCGGTGAGCGAATACACGACGGCACAGCTGTACCAGATCGACATCTCCCACGAGCAAGGCGAACTCAAAGCGTACCTTGATGGCGGCACAGGGGACATTCATCGTGAGCTACAGACACTGGTCCCAGAGATATTGCCAACGGTTCGTCAGCAAGAGTGGCAGAAAGACGGGCTCAAGGTCGTCGTCGACAAGACGGCCGCAAACGGCCCACAGAAAGTGACTGTCACCAACCGAGAGAGCGGCGAGCCAGTTACAGCAACGATCACGATCAGCGGCTTCGACGTCGGCGAGACGAACACGGATGGCAGTCTCTGGTATGTCCCACCCAGTGGCGGATACGAACTCACGGTAGAGCGGTCGACGGGATCCAACGTCACCGTCCCAGTTTCGAATAGCTAGTGGTGCCGACCAGCGCCCGGTCGACGGGCAAGCGGATCTTTATACGGTAATGCGCGGCCAGACGGTCGTGATGGCGAACGAAGAGGCAAGCACGATCACCGATAGCAGGTCGCGCGGTATCAGCCAGAGTCTTGGTGTCATCCTGCTGCTAGCGCTGACCGTCTGTCTGGCATCGATCGTCGCCGTTGGTGCTGGTGCGTGGGCGCTCGAGCCAGCCGGCCCAACCGCGACGTTCGAGCTCTCGGCTGACGGCGACAGCGCCGCGATCGTGATCGAACACCTCGCAGGAGATGACATCGACGTCGAGACGCTGTCGGTGACGATCGCGATCAACGGCACGGAGTTGGCCGCACAACCGCCGGTTCCGTTCGTCGGCGCGCGCGGGTTCGATGGCGCGCCCGACGTCCCGTTCAATGCGAAAAGCGATTCGACGTGGACAGCAGGAGAACGTGCCGGCGTTTCGATCGCGGGAACGAACAGGCCGACGCTTACAGCAGGCGATTCGGTCACCGTCACGCTCGCCGTCGACGATCAACAGGTGGCGACACTCGAGACGACGGCGAGCTAAGCGCCGCTATTCGGGCGCGCGGCCGATCGTCGTGATCGCGACGTCAGGTTCGTACGACGGGCCCATAAAGGCGTGTTTCACGTCCTCGAAGCCGGCAGTCTTGAACATCTGATCGGCCTCGTACTCGTCATAGAAGAGCATGATCGAGTCGGCAAGCAGTTGGCTGATGACGTTATCGGGATAGTTCGGGCCGACGACGAGTACCTGTCCACCGGGTTTGAGGACGCGGCGGAATTCCCGGAGCGCAAGGATCGGGTTCGGCCAGTACTCGATCGAGCCCGAGGACCAGACGACATCGAACGTGTCGGTCGCAAACGGGAGTCGTTCGGCGTCACCACGGTGGAAGTGCACCGGCGGCGCGTGTTTGCCGAACTTCTCGTAGGCCTGTGCGAGCTGGTGTTCGCTCTGGTCGAGCGCGTAGACCTCGTCGACGTGCTCGAGCAGCCCCTCGGTCGCGAAGCCGGTCCCACAGCCGACGTCGAGGACGGTCATCTCCTCCTCGATATCGAGCAGGGAGAGGGCATCGTCGCGCATCTCCTCGGTCCAGATGAAGGGGTTCACCTGATCGTAGACCCGCGAGAGGTACTTATAAAACAGTCGGGCACGGGCCTTGTTCTCGAGAAGTCCCATTAGTAATCGATTTCGATCCAATCGACATATGTCTGCTGTTCTCGGCGCTATGAGATGCGACTAATGAGGTATTACCAGATATTCGAGAACGACAGCCACTGAGTCACTTTCGCAACTACCATATACACGCTCTGGCAAACGTCTGATTGCTTAGAGTATGCCGAGGCCAGAGGTTCTCGAACGAATTCAGTCGGCCGAAGACGAGGCCGACGAGATCGTCGCACTGGCAGAAAACGACCGCGACGAGCGAATAGCCGAGGCCCGGAAACGTGCCGAGGAAATTCGCACAGAAGCGGAACAGGAGGCGCAGGAGCTCAAAGAGCGCCGCCTGGAGGAGGCTCGCGAAGAGATCGATGCAGAATGCGAGCAGGTCCTCGAAGAAGGCGAACAGGAGCGCGAGGCACTCGCCGAGCGCGCCCGAAACCGGGTCGACGAAGTGACCGACCACGTCGTCGAACTGTTCCAGGAGGACGTCCATGCTCAGACCTGAACGGATGAGCAAGGTCTCGGTGACCGGTTCCCGGGGCGTTATGCCCACGGTCATCGAGACGATCCACGGACTGAACCTGGTACATCTCTCGGACTACGACGGCTCATGGGATGGGTTCGACAACGGGAATCCCATCGCCGGTGCCGACCAAGCATCCGAGAAGCTGGTGACCGTCCGCGCCCTCCAGAGCACCCTGGACGTGTCGGCCGACGACGCCGAACCGGGGAGCATCGACGAGGGCTGGGAAGCGCGACTCGAGGAGATCCGCACGCGGGTCAACGAACTCGACGATCGCCGCGGCGAACTCACCAACGAACTGCGACAGGTCGACGAGAAGATCGACCGCGTCGCGCCCTTTGCCGAACTGGGCATCGACCTCGACTTGCTGTCGGGGTACGAATCGGTCGATGTCGTCGTCGTTGAAGGCAACGTCGACGCAATCGACGACGCCGTCGGCGCGTCCGACGAGATTCGGGCCTTCGAGACGTTCACCGGTGGTGACGTCGTGGCGGTCGTCGCCGCACCCACCGAAGACGCCGGTGAGGCTCCGATCGACGACGCGCTCGTCGGCGTCGACGTCACCCGCCACGAGGTTCCCGAGACCGAACAGAGCCCCGAGGCGTACGTCGCAGAGCTCGAGGACGAAAAGCAGTCCCTCGAGTCGCGACGTGACGAGATCGACACGGAACTCGAGGAGATCAAACAAGCGGAAGCCGACTTCCTCCTTCGAGTCGAAGAACACCTCACGATGGAGGTTCAGCAGGCGGAAGCGCCGCTACAGTTCGCGACGACAGATCGCGCGTTCGTCTCGGAAGGCTGGATCCCGACCGGCGACTACGACCGACTCGTCGCTGCGTTGAACGACGCGGTCGGCGACAGCGTCGAGATCGAAGAACTCGAGCGGGCGGATTACGACCGCCACGGCGCACACGCCCACACTGAAACGGATCTGGAGGGGTCGCCGTCGGCAGCCGACGACGAGGCAGACGCTACAGAGGCAGACGAACAACAACAGAAAGCGGTTACCGACGGCGGATCGGCGGTCACGATGGGCGACGAGCCGCCGACGGTGCAGGACAATCCGGGTCCAGCGAAGCCGTTCGAACTGCTGGTGCGGGCAGTCAGCATGCCGAAATACAGCGAGTTCGATCCGACGATCTTCCTGTTCCTGACGTTCCCGTTGTTCTTCGGGTTCATGATCGGTGACGCCGGCTACGGCATCATCTACATGGCCATCGGGGGCTACATGGTAACCCAGGTCGACAACGACGCGATCTCCAGTCTCGGCGGTGTCGCCATCTGGGCTGGTCTATTCACGACCATCTTCGGGTTCGTGTACGGCGAAATCTTCGGCCTGCACGTCCTGGGCGCAGTCGTCTGGAGCAACGTCGAACTGCTCCCGCTGAACAAGGGACTCGAGCCGGCAGCCGCCGACTTCGCGCTTGGCTGGATGGTCATTAGCGTGCTGGCCGGGATTTTCCACCTCAACATTGGATACATCCTGGACTTCTTCGAGAACCTTAGCCACGGCTTCAAGGATGCCCTGTTCCACAGCGGATCGTGGATCCTGATGATCAACGGCATCTGGATCTGGATCTTCTCGACACAGGGGAAAGCCACGAAGCCGGACTTCCTGTTCGAGACGTTCGCAAGCGGCGGACCGTTCCCGATCGGCTTCACTGGGTTCTCCGGACTGGGACTGTTCACCGTCCCAGGACTCGGATTCGAGCTGACAGCACCGCTGCTCATGTTCCTGATCGGGCTCGTGATGCTGATCGTCAGCGAACCCGTCGAGGCCGTCGAAGCGCTCGACGTCGTCGTGAACGTCATCTCGTACACCCGGATGGGCGCAGTGTTGCTCGCGAAGGCCGGCATGGCGTTCGTGGTCAACCTGCTGTTCTTCGGCGCGTACGAGGACCCAGACGGAGAGTTCCACTTCCTTCGAACGCACGAGCCGAGCTACGTCGCCGAACACTACGGCGAGGGTGCCGAGGTCGTCTTCAACGGCCTCATGCACTCGGGCACCGCAGCCCTGCTCGGCGGACTTGTGATTCTCGTACTCGGGCACGTTGTCGTGCTAGCACTTGGCGTGACAAGCGCCGGCTTACAGGCCGTTCGTCTCGAGTACGTCGAATTCTTTAACAAGTTTTATGAAGGCGGTGGGGAGAACTACGAACCGTTCGGAACCGATCGAAACCACATTGAGGACTACTAACAATGAGTGAACTTGACATCGCAATGCAGGCGGCACAGGCGGCCGGACCAACCCTCGAGAACACAGGCGCAGCGGCAGTCGCTGTCGGTCTCGCGGCTCTCGCAGCAGGTTACGCAGAGCGCGGTATCGGCGCAGCTGCAGTCGGCGCGATCGCTGAAGACGACGACATGTTCGTCCCAGGCCTGATCATGACCGTCCTCCCAGAGACGCTCGTGATCCTCGCCCTGGTCACCGTCTTCATCGTCTAAAAGCCACCCCCCTTCTTCACCAATGAGTTTGGACACAGTCGTCAAAGACATTCGAGAAGAGGCCAACGCGCGTGCGGAGAACATCCGCGCGGAGGGCGAAACGCGCGCCGAGGAGATCGAATCGGCCGCCGAGTCCGACGCCGAGGAAATCCTCGCCGACGCGGAAGCGGAAGTTGAGCGCGAGATCGACCAACTCCGCGAACAGCGTCTCTCCAGTGCGAAGCTGGAGGCGAAACAGAAGCGTCTGGAGGCCCGTCGTGACGTCCTCGGAGAGGTCAACGAGGCAGTCGAAGACGAACTCGCTGCCCTCGAAGGCGACACTCGCGAGGAACTGACCCGCGACCTGCTCGAGGCCGCACGCGACGAGTTCGACGCGGGCGACGACGTCAGCGTCTACGGTCGCAGCGACGACCAGGCACTGCTCGAGTCGATCGTCAACGAATACGACGGCTACGAGTACGCCGGCAGCGTCGACTGTCTCGGCGGCGTCGTCGTCGAGAGCGAGCAATCCCGCGTCCGAGTCAACAACACGTTCGACTCGGTTCTCGAGGACGTGTGGGAAGACAACCTTCAGGAGATCAGCAACCGACTCTTCGAGCAATGAGCGCAGGTGCCTCAAATCCGGAATACGTGAACGCTCGCGTCCGGTCACGCCGAGCCTCGCTGTTCTCGGACGAAGACTACCGCAAGCTGATCCGGATGGGGCCGAGCGAGATCGCGCGGTTCATGGAGGAGACCGAGTACGAGCGCGAGATCAACGAGCTCGGAACGCGCTTTTCGGGCGTCGACCTGATCGAGTACGCGCTCAACCGCAATCTCGCAAAGCACTTCGAGGATATGATCGATTGGTCGCAGGGGCGACTCTACGACCTCATCGCTCGGTACCTCCGGAAGTTCGACGTCTGGAACCTGAAGACGATCTTCCGTGGGATCTACACCGATAGCGATCCCGAAGAGATCCGCACGGACCTCATCCGCGCCGGCGAACTCGACGACCGGACGATCGATCGCCTCCTCGAGACCGACACGATCGAGGACGCGATCGAAGTGCTCTACGGCACGATGTACTACGAGGCGCTGACCGAGGCCTTCGAGGAATACGAAGAGGCGGGCGCGCTCGTCCCCCTCGAGAACGCCTTAGACCGGGAGTTCTACGAGAACTTGCTCGAAGACCTCTCCCGTGGAGCTGGCGACGAGCCACAGGAAGGCCCAGTCGCGAACTATATCGAGTTCCTGCAGGCCGAGATCGACTTCCGGAACGCCCGGAACGCGTTTCGGCTTGCCCGCAGCGGTGCCGACCTCGACCCTGCGGCGTACTACATCGACGGTGGCGTCCTGTTCGACGAGTCCGATCTCAACCGGCTCGTCGGCGACTACGACGCGCTCGTCGATCACATCTCCGAGGACCGCCGCTACGGCGACCGCCTCTCGGAGGCGCTCGATCAGTTGCGCGATGCTGACAGCCTTATCCAGTTCGAGCACGCACTAGACGCTGCGTTGCTCGAGTACTCGGATACGCTCTCGAGCATCTACCCAACCTCGGTTTCGGCCGTGTTGTCGTACATCCTCGCGAAAGAACGCGAGGTCGAGAACATCCGTGCCATCGCACGGGGCCGTGAGGTCGGACTCGACGAAAACGAGATCGAAGAGGAACTGGTGGTGCTATGAGCCAGGAAATCGCAGTCGTCGGCAGCCCGGAGTTTACGACCGGCTTCCGCCTCGCGGGGGTCAGCCGGTTCGAGAACGTGGCGGACGACGAGAAAGACGAACAGCTAGACGACGCCGCGACAGCCGCTCTCGAAGACGAGGGCGTCGGGATCGTCGTTATGCACGACGACGACCTCGAGCACCTGTCGCGTAACGTTCGCCAGGAGGTCGAAACGAGCGTCGAGCCAGTCGTCGTCACGATCGGGAGCGGCACCGGTGGCGGCGGCCTGCGCGAGCAGATCAAACGCGCGATCGGTATCGACCTGATGGAAGAGGACGAAGACAGCTAAACTATGAGCCAGGCAGAAGACATCGAATCCGTCGACGAAGACGGTGTAATCGAAAGCGTGAGTGGTCCTGTCGTGACCGCCACGGACCTCGACGCCCGGATGAACGACGTCGTCTACGTCGGCGACGAAGGACTGATGGGTGAGGTCATCGAGATCGAAGGAAACCTGACCACGATTCAGGTCTACGAGGAAACCTCCGGCGTCGGCCCAGGTGAGCCCGTCCAGAACACGGGCGAGCCCCTGAGTGTCGACCTCGGACCCGGTATGCTGGACTCCATCTACGACGGTGTCCAGCGCCCGCTCGACGTCCTCGAGGAGAAGATGGGGACGGCGTTCCTCGACCGCGGGGTCGACGCCCCCGGGATCGACCTCGAGAAGAAGTGGGAGTTCAATCCCGAAGTCACGGAAGGCGACACGGTCGAACCCGGCGACGTCGTCGGGGTCGTCGAAGAGACCGTCACCATCGACCACAAGGTCATGGTGCCGCCGGATTACGAGGGCGGTGAGGTCACGTCGATCGAGAGCGGCGAGTACACGGTCGAGGAGACCGTCGTCGAACTCGACAACGGCGAAGAGATCCAGATGCACCAGGAGTGGCCGGTCCGTGAAGCCCGGCCCGCCGGTGAGAAGGAGACGCCGACCGAGCCCCTCGTGACGGGACAGCGCATTCAGGACGGGCTGTTCCCGCTCGCAAAGGGTGGGACGGCAGCGATTCCCGGTCCCTTTGGCTCCGGGAAGACCGTCACCCAGCAGCAACTCGCCAAGTGGTCCGACGCGGATATCGTCGTCTACATCGGCTGTGGCGAGCGTGGCAACGAGATGACCGAGGTCATCGAGGACTTCCCGGAACTGCCGGACCCACAGACCGGGAACCCGCTGATGGCCCGCACTTGCCTCATCGCCAACACGTCGAACATGCCCGTCGCAGCTCGTGAGTCCTGTATCTACACGGGAATCACGATCGCGGAGTACTACCGCGACATGGGCTACGACGTCGCACTGATGGCCGACTCCACCTCGCGGTGGGCAGAGGCCATGCGGGAGATCTCGAGCCGACTCGAGGAGATGCCCGGCGAAGAGGGTTACCCCGCATATCTGGCGGCTGCGCTCTCGGAGTTCTACGAGCGCGCCGGCAAGTTCCAGCTGATCAACGGCGGCGAAGGGTCGATTTCGGTTGTCGGCGCAGTCTCGCCGCCCGGCGGCGACTTCTCCGAGCCGGTCACCCAGAACACCCTGCGTATCGTCAAGACGTTCTGGGCGCTTGACGCCGACCTCGCGGAACGGCGGCACTTCCCGGCGATTAACTGGAACGAGTCCTACTCGCTGTACAAGGACCAGCTCGACCCGTGGTGGGAATCGAACGTCGAGAGCGACTGGCCCGAGGTTCGCCAGTGGGCCGTCGACGTGTTAGACGAGGAGGACGAACTCCAAGAGATCGTTCAGCTCGTCGGGAAGGACGCGCTGCCGGAAGACCAGCAGCTGACCCTCGAGGTCGCACGCTACCTGCGTGAGGCGTGGCTCCAGCAGAACGCGCTCCACGACGTCGACACCTACTGCGAACCTGAGAAGACCTACCGGATGCTCCAGGCGATCAACACGTTCAGCGACGAGGCCTTCGAGGCACTCGAGGCTGGCGTCCCGGTCGAGGAGATCCAGGATGTCGACGCTGCGCCGCGGCTCAACCGGATGGGCACGGCCGAAGAGTGGAACGAGTTCATCGACGAGATCGAGAACGACCTCCAAGAACAACTCCGCGCACTGTACTAACAATGAAAGAGTACCAGACTATCACGGAAATCAGCGGTCCGCTGGTGTTCGCCGAGGTCGACGAGCCGGTCGGGTACGACGAAATCGTCGAAATCGAGACCCCACAGGGCGACACCCTTCGCGGACAGGTACTGGAATCGAGCGAGGGTATTGTCTCGATCCAGGTGTTCGAAGGCACGGGCGGGATCGACCGCAACGCCTCCGTTCGCTTCCTGGGCGAGACGATGAAGATGCCCGTCACCGAGGATCTGCTCGGGCGGGTGCTCGACGGCTCCGGCAACCCGATCGACGGCGGCCCGGAGATCGTCCCCGACAAGCGACAGGACATCGTCGGCGAAGCGATCAACCCCTTCTCCCGGGAGTACCCCGAGGAGTTCATCCAGACCGGTGTGTCGGCCATTGACGGCATGAACACGCTGGTTCGTGGCCAGAAACTGCCGATCTTCTCCGGCTCGGGGCTGCCCCACAACGAACTCGCACTCCAGATCGCCCGACAGGCGACCGTGCCAGAAGAGGACGAAGGCGAGGATGGCGACAGCTCCGAATTCGCAGTCATCTTCGGTGCGATGGGGATCACCGCCGAAGAGGCAAACGAGTTCATGGACGACTTCGAGCGCACCGGTGCGCTCGAGCGCTCCGTCGTCTTCATGAACCTCGCGGACGACCCGGCAGTCGAGCGCCAGGTCACGCCGCGACTCGCCTTGACGACGGCCGAGTACCTGGCCTTCGAGAAGGACTACCACGTGCTGGTCATCCTGACGGACATGACCAACTACTGTGAGGCACTGCGCGAGATCGGTGCCGCACGTGAGGAGGTCCCGGGTCGACGTGGCTACCCCGGCTACATGTACACTGACCTGGCACAGCTCTACGAGCGTGCCGGTCGAATCGAGGGCAAGGAAGGGTCGGTCACGCAGATCCCGATCCTGACGATGCCCGGCGACGACGACACACACCCGATCCCGGACCTGACTGGCTACATTACCGAAGGCCAGATCATGATGGACCGGGACCTGAACAGTCAGGGGATCGAGCCGCCGGTCAACGTCCTGCCGAGCCTCTCGCGGCTGATGGACGACGGGATCGGCGAGGGCCTCACGCGTGAGGACCACGGCGACGTCTCCGACCAGATGTACGCCGCGTACGCGGAAGGTGAGGACCTGCGCGACCTCGTGAACATTGTCGGTCGCGAAGCGCTCTCCGAGCGGGACAACAAGTTCCTCGACTTCGCCGACCGCTTCGAGGAAGAGTTCGTCCAGCAGGGGTACGACACCAACCGCTCGATCGACGAAACGCTCGAGCTCGGCTGGGACCTGCTCTCGGACCTGCCGAAGACGGAACTCAACCGGATCGACGAGGAGCTCATCGAAGAGCACTACCGCGAAGACGAGACGGCCGAAGCCGTACAGGCCGACTAAGCGACCGCTCGCTTCGTTTCCTTCTTTCAGGCGTCATCGCAGAGTCGCGTCTCTCGTCTACAGATCGCATCTCACAACAGCGCCAGTAGTGGCCGGCCCCCACTGGGTGGCGACAGTTATTATCAGAAATATGTCTAATCGAAACTATCGTATATGCCGCGGACAATCCGTGGTATGTATGCACAAACCACTGCTCGTTCCGGAGTTCTTAGACCGGGCACGGACGCACTACGGTGACGACGAGGCGGTCGTCGCCACCACGGGGGAGCGGTTCACGTACGACGAGCTTGGCGAGCGTGCCGATCGGTTTTCGGCAGCCCTCCAAAAGCGGGGCATCGAGAAAGGCGACCGCGTGGCGGTGCTGGACCCGAACACCCACTATCATCTCGAGGCAGCCTACGGGATCATGCAAACTGGCGCGGTCCACACGCCGCTGAACTATCGGCTCACGCCCGACGACTTCAAATATATCCTGTCGGACGCTGGCGTCGACGCGATCTACGCCGACTACGACTACGCCGACCGGATCGAGGAAATCCGTGACGAGGTGCCGACGGAGACGTTCATCACGAACGATACCGACGCCGTCGACGGTGACTGGGAAGCATTTGATACGGTGCTCGAGGAGGCGGGCACCGACTACGACCGCCCGGAGATGGCCGAAGATGAGATCATTACGATCAACTACACCTCGGGGACGACGGGCGATCCGAAAGGCGTCTGTCGCACCCACCGCTGTGAGACGATTCACGCCTATCTAACGGTCGGCCACCAGGAGCTGACCGACGACGATGTCTACCTGTGGACGCTGCCGATGTTCCACGCGAACGGCTGGGGCCACATCTTCGCAGTGACGGGGATCGGCGCGAAACACGTCTGTACGCGCGGGATCGACGCCGGAGAGATCTTCGAGACCGTCCGCTCGGAGGACGTCTCCTACATGTGTGGCGCGCCGACGGTGCTGAACATGCTTATCGACTACTACGAGACGAACGAACCCGAGACAACCGGCGACGCAGACGTTCGACTCGCGACCGCCGGCAGCGCACCGCCGGAGGCGACCATCCGGACCGTCGAAGACGAGTTCGGCTGGTATCTGAAACACGTCTACGGTGCGACCGAGACCGGGCCGCTGATCACCACCTCCGACGCCCGCCGGCACTTCGACGACGACAGCGACGACCGGTTCCGGATCAAGAAACGGCAAGGCCTGGCCTATCTCGGCACCGAAATCCGGGTCGTCGACGAGGACGGCAACGACGTCCCGCGCGACGACGAGACGCTCGGCGAGGTCGTCGTCCGTGGCAACCAGATCATGGAAAAGTACTGGGGCAAACCCGAGGCGACCGAGGAGGCCTTCAGCGACCGGATCGAGGGCTACTACCACATGGGTGATCTCGCGACGATCGACGAGAACGGGATGATCGCGATACAGGACCGCAAGAAAGACATCATCATCTCCGGTGGCGAGAACATCTCGAGTATCGAACTCGAGGACACGCTGTTCGACCACCCCAAGGTAGCTGACGTGGCGGTGATCCCGGCACCCAGCGACGAGTGGGGCGAGACGCCGAAGGCGTTCGTCGTTCCCGCAAGCGGCGATCCGACCGAGCCGGGCGTGACCGAAGCAGAACTCGAGGAGTTTACCCGCGAGAACCTCGCGAGCTACAAGACCGTCCACCGCGTCGCGTTCGTCAAGCAACTGCCGACGACGGCGACGGGCAAGGTCCAGAAGTACGAACTCCGGCAGGAAGAGTGGGAAGACGAAGACCGAATGGTTGGACAGGGATAATGCGGCCATCCCGGTTCGGTCCACCCAGTGGCCGTCGGCTCAAAACGACCGAGACTCGTCTCGTCCGTCGTCATCGTCGGATGGCCTGTCGGTCGATGACTGTCGGCCGCCGCGTTCCTTCGCGATCCGTTCTGCGTCTGCGCGGTCGACAATGGTCGGGTTCGACGTCTCCTAGTCGATCAGTAGCCAGAGAAGGAACAGAACGACGAGTGCCATCACGACGGCAAGGCCCAAAACGACTGCCATAGCTTGGTGAGTTCTCGACGGTCTGAACACAAAGATTTTATGCCGTTGACAGGAGGGGGCGTCTATGAGAGACGACGAGCGCGGCTGTCCGAAATGTGGCAACACGGAGACGGAAATCGACGAGATCTCGACGACTGGGAGCGGATTATCGAAGATGCTCGACATCCAGAATCGACGGTTTCACGTCGTAAGTTGTACGAACTGTGGCTACTCGGAACTTTACAAGGGACAGTCGTCGGGCGACATGATCGATCTCTTCCTCGGATAGCTGTCCGCTCGAGTGGGTTCGACGACATCGCATCGACATCGATTTCCCTTACACGGGCGCGAGCACGCGCGGAAACTGTAAACAGTTATCCGACTGGGACTGCTATCCCCCCACAAGATGGCCAACGATGTCAAGCCCACCCGCAAGAACTTGATGGCGATCGAGGATCGCATCGAGCTCTCCGAGCGGGGACACGGCACGCTCGAGAAGAAACGCGACGGGCTGATCATGGAGTTCATGGACATTCTGGACAAAGCCCAGGACGTCCGCGGTGACCTCGCCGACGACTACGAGAAGGCCCAGCAAAAGATCAATATGGCTCGCGCGATGGAGGGTGACGTCGCGGTCCGCGGTGCTGCCGCGGCACTGCAGGAAAACCCCGAGATCACGACCGAGTCCAAGAACATCATGGGCGTCGTCGTCCCGCAGATCGAGTCCTCGCGCGTCTCGAAGAGCTTAGACCAGCGTGGCTACGGGATCATGGGCACGTCCGCCCGCATCGACGAGGCCGCAGAAGCCTACGAGGACCTCTTAGAGAGCATCATTCTCGCCGCCGAGGTCGAGACGGCGATGAAGAAGATGCTCCGTGAGATCGAGACGACCAAGCGGCGCGTCAACGCCCTCGAGTTCAAGCTCCTCCCGGAGCTCTACGAGAACCAAGAGTACATCGAACAGAAACTCGAAGAGCAAGAACGCGAGGAGACGTTCCGCCTGAAGAAGATCAAGGAGAAAAAGGAGCAAGAAGAGAAGGAGGCCCGCGAGGAAGAAGCCGAGGAAGTCGACGAGGAGACCGAAGAGACGGAAGAAGACCTCGAGGACATCCAGCCGGATACCGCGGCACAATCCCCGGCAGCCAACCAGTAAGGCACGCTGAGTGTCACGGCCGGCACCTACGAATCCGATTCCGATGGCCTGTTCCAACTGCGGTACGGCCACGATTTCGTTTGCCGTTCCGGACGACTACCAGACGGACGCGCCGTCGGAAGCCAGCGTCGTTACGTTTTGTCCGCACTGTCTGACCCTTGAACCAGCGTCGGAGAGAGCGGCGGCCGCGAGCAGCGACCCCGAGTTCGCACGCATCAGCGATGCGTTTCCGACCCAGCCCGAGCGTGCGATTCCGCTTGCGCTCGCAATAGGCCTATGTTCGTCACTCGCGAGGAACCGCACCGCGATCGAACTGTTGCTCAGAGAAGTCGAACGAGTCGGCACGGATCCGTTGCTGGTGCTCGATCGACTGATTGCCGATCAATCGATCGACCCGGCGATCGACCTCGAGCGCCGACGCCACCAACTCGAACAACTGCTCTACTAGGTTACTTTCCGGTCGGACGAACGCTATCGTTGACGGCCTGTTTCACCTGCAGGGCGGCACTGGCTGCCAGCCCGCGGGCGACCTCGTCGCGTTCGTCGGCGGTGATAACCTCCTCGGCAGCAACGGCATCCTCGAGGTCGGGCGTGAAGCCGGCGCTGACGGCGTGACCGACCGGCGGCCGAACGGCGACGGTGACCTGTGGGCCGGTCATCCCGCTCGAGACATCGGCGTCGACGACGTATTCATTCGGCAGGAACTCGCGCGTGCGCGAAGCGATCCGCGAGACGTCGCGGTGAAGCAGTCGTTTCTGCGCACTCGAGAGGTCCGGAACGTCCGCCGCGGCACGCTGCCCAGCCCCAGTCTCGCCCGGTAGCCCTGCATACGGCGTATTTCCGTTCATGAGAAGTGTGTACCCGTAGCAACGAACTGCCGGATGAAAAGGGTTCGCCTTCGAGCAGTCTACAAGATCGGGTCGCTTTCGCCATAGACCGCAAGGACGACTGCGGTCGTGTATCGGCCCGACTCGGCCTGGTGACTCTCGATGGCGACGCGAGGCTCGGTAAACTCCCAGTCGCGAAGCTCCTGACCCGCGGCGATCCCTTCGCGAACCCGGCGTTCGACGTCCTCGCGGTCCATCTCACCGGACGTTTCGTAGAACAGGCCGGGGCCGTCGTCGACGGACTGCGACCATGCAAGCGCGGCACTCGCGCGACCGGGGCCGGCGGTAGTCGCCCGTGCTTCGACGACGGTCAGGCGCTCGCCGGCGGGGCCGAGGTCGGGCGCGGTACCGACGGCCTCGACGTGCGTCTCGGCGGGGATCACGGACGACACCGAGACGAGGTTGTAGTTCTCGACGCCGGCGTCGGCAAGCGCGGCGTCGTAGGACGACATCGCCGTGGGACCCGATGCAGTCCCCCAGACGACTCGAATCGTGCTCATATCCGAACTGGGGGCCGAGCGGCGTAAGGCGTTGCGATCCGGAATCGAATACGGGGAGCTGACCATGCAGTGGCCGCGAGCGGAGCCCGAAGACTCGAGGGCTCCGCGAGCCGGGGAAGGGCAGGTAGTCGACCGATACTCGCCGCGAGCGAGTGAAACGAGCGAGCGGGCCGACAACCGATGTGGAGTGAACGCAGTGAACGGAACAGAGGGAGGAGTGTTTTTGATCAACCTTTTACCGAGGGACATCGCGCTGTGTGGCGAAGCCACCAGCGAGATAGACCGTGGTTCGAGACGCCTTTGGCGTCTCGTTATCACGAGAGAGCAAAGCTCTCTCGAACGACAGCGTAAAAGGTTGCTACTGGTAGAAGTAGCCTGCCGACGAGACCACGTCGCTCGAGTCGTCCTCTTCGATCTTCTCTAAGGCGTCGACGAAGTCGGTGTGGGTAACTTCGTCACGGTCGTTTCGGATGGCAAACATGCCGGCTTCGGTCGCGAGACTTTCGATGTCGGCCCCGGAGTAGCCGTCGGTGTCGGCGGCCAGCTCGGCGAAGTCGACGTCGTCGGCGACGTTCATGTCGCGGGTATGGATCTCGAGGATCTGCTCGCGCCCGGATTCGTCGGGTTCGGGGACTTCGATGAGCCGATCGAACCGGCCGGGCCGCAGAATAGCCCGATCGAGCATATCGAAGCGGTTGGTCGCGGCGATGATGCGGATCTCGCCGCGGGCCTCGAAGCCGTCCATCTCGGAGAGCAGTTGCATCATCGTTCGCTGGACCTCGGCGTCGCCGGAGGTCTTGGACTCGGTGCGGCGGGTCGCAATCGCGTCGATCTCGTCGATGAAGATAATGGCGGGCTCGCGTTCGCGAGCCATCTCGAAGAGGTCGCGAACGAGTCGCGAGCCCTCGCCGATGAACTTGCGGACGAGTTCCGAGCCGGCCATCTTGATGAAGGTGGCGTCGGTCTCGTGTGCGACGGCTTTCGCGAGCATCGTCTTCCCGGTGCCCGGCGGGCCATAGAGGAGGACGCCGCTTGGCGGATCGATGCCGACCTCGTCGAACAGTTCGGGTTCGGACAGCGGCTGCTCGACAGCCTCGCGGACCTCGCGGACCTGCTCGTCGATGCCGCCGATGTCGGCGTAGGTGACAGCGGGTTTTTCGGTGATCTCCATCGACTGGGCGCGCGCGTCGGTCTCGGCGTTCAGGATGGTCTGGATCGCAAATGAGTCGTTGACTGCAACGCGGTCGCCGGCCTCGACGCGGTCGACCATCCGCGAGGAAACGTCGGTGAGCACCTCTTGGTTGTTGCCGTGTTGTTTGACGATGACCTGCTCGTCGTCGAGGACGTCTTCAACGGTGGCGATGTACAGCGACGAGCTCTTGAGCATCTCGTTTTCGCGTTCGATCCGATCGACTTTCCCCTGCAAACGCTCGCGGCGGTCCTCGGCGTCGTCGAGCTGCTCCGATAGCTGCTCGTTGACATCAACGAGGTCCTCGTAGTGCCCGCGAAGCGCCTCGAGCCGCTCGTCGTCGGGAAGATCGGAATCGATATCGCGGTGAGGTCGGTCGGGAATAGACGGGCTTCGAGACATCCTGATATACGCCGATAAGATATGGACAGTAAATGTGCCTTTGGGTCGCGGAGGCAGGGGTGTCGGATATTGTTACTGTCTACCCAGCACTTGCAAGCGACCGGTACTGAAAGGCCCCCGGATTAGTCGAGGAGCGACTCGAACTCGTCTAAGCGCTCGCCGTAGGTCTCGAGCGCGCGGTCGATCGGGGCCGAACTGCTCATGTCGACGCCAGCGATCCGCAGCAGCTCGAGGGGGTACTCACGGGAGCCCCGCTTGAGGAACTCGAGGTAGTCCTCGGCGGCGGGCTGGCCACGTGCCAAGACGTCGTCGACGATCGCGAGCGCAGCGGAGATACCGGTTGCGTACTGGTAGACGTAGAAAGCCCGGTAGAAATGCGGGATACGCATCCACTCGCGGGCGATCCGGTCGTCGATGGCGGCGGGCTCGTAGTAGTCGTCTTTGAGTCCGCGGTAGAGGTCGTCCAGCCGATCGGCGGTCAGCGGTTCGCCCTCTTCCTCGAGGCGGTGGGTCTCGTGTTCGAATTCTGCGAACAACGTCTGGCGATAGAGCGTCGAGCGCACACGCTCGAGGAACTCATTGAGAACGTGTTTCCGGAACTCGGGGTCGTCGACGGTCTCGAGCAAGTGGTTGGTCAGCAGGGCCTCGTTGACCGTGCTGGCGACCTCGGCAACGAAGATCTCGTAGCTCGAGTAGACGTAGGGCTGTTCCTCTTTGGTAAGCTCGGAGTGCATCGAGTGACCGAGTTCGTGGGCCAGCGTGTACATCGAGGCGATGTCCTGCTGGTAGTTCAGCAGGATGAACGGCTGAGTGTCGTAGGTGCCCCCCGAGTACGCGCCGGATTGTTTGCCCTCGTTCTCGTAGACGTCGACCCAGCGGGAGTCGAGCCCCTCGGCGACACGGGACTGATACTCCTCGCCAAGCGGCGCGAGCGCGTCGACGACGTACTCGGTGGCCTGCTCGTACTCGAGGTCGGGGCCTTCGTCGCCGGTCAGCGGCATGTAGAGGTCCCACATCTGTAGGTCGTCGACGTCCAGTGCCTGCCGCTTGAGTTCGGCGTGGTGGTGGAGCTTGTCGATGTTGTCGTGGACAGTGTCGACGAGCGTGTCGTAGACATCGACGGGGACGTTCGGGCCGTCGAGGGCGGCTTCGCGTGCCGTATCGTAGTTGCGCGCCTGTGCAGTCTTGACGTCGGCTTTGACGCTGTTCTTGTAACTCGCTGCGACCGTATTCCGGACCGAGTTCCACTCGTCGAAGTAGTTCTCGTAGACGCGCTTGCGGAACTCACGGTCGGGCCGCTTGAGCAGATTGGTGAAGTTGCTCTGCGTAATCTCGACGGTCTCACCCTCGGGGTCCTCGACGGTCGGGAACGACATGTCGGCGTTCGAGAGCATAGTATAGACTTCGCCCGTCGCGCCGGTCACTTCGCTTAAATCGGCCAGCAGCGCCTCGACTTCCGCCGAGCGCGTGTGCGGTTTCATCCGAAGGACGTCGTCGACGTAGTGGTCGTAGGTCTCGAGGTCGGATTCAACCGCCATCATCTCATCGAACTCCGCGCGAGTCATCTCCTGAATTTCGGGGTCGATAAAGGAGGCTGCGGACTGGGCGTCTGCCGCAAGCGACTGTGCGCGCGCGGTCAGCGCCTGATAGTGCTGGTCAGTCGTGTCCTCGTCGCGGCGCATGCGGGCGTAGGCCGCGACGGTCGACACTTCGCGCATGAGTTCGTCGCGTAACTCGAGGACCGCAAGCAGGGTCTCGGCGTCGTCGGTCGTCTGTCCCTCGTAGGATGCGAGGTCCTCAACGCGCTCGGCGACGGCCTCGTAGGCGGCCTCCCAGTCGTCATCGGTCGCGTAGATGCTCTCGAGGTCCCAGGTATATTCCTCGTCAACCTCGGAGCGGTCGGGAACGGAACTCATAGCCCCGATTTCGGAGCCCCAGCGGTAAAGCGTGTCGGACCCTTTCACGGTATGTCTCAGTGACGAGTCCATGATGAGAGCACAGAAGTCGTGACTACGCTCGAGCGAGGGAGCGAAGACACGACGATGGGTCGGCGTCTGATGCGGTCCATCTGCCAGACTCTACTGCATCCCGTCGGCGATCTGGCCGGCGACTCGCGCCCCTGTTCGTCGCTCGAGACGGCGGCGGTCGAACACGGCACGAGCACTCGCAGCGGCATCGGCGTCGATCTCGAACGAGAGGGGGGGATAGTCCACGTCGGTCAAGACGAGCGGCTCCGGCGCGGCCGGCGCGATTCCCTCGGGACCGGGCAGCGGCTCAGGGTCGAATACCCGCTCGAGTTTCGCAAGCGGCGACTCGCCGGTGGCGACCTCGCAGGCCAGCGAGACGAGTCGTCTGACGAGTTCACGGGCGAAGCCACCCGCGCTGGCGGTAACGATGAGGTAGCCGCCGTCTCTGGTCGCTGTAAGCGTCAGGGTGCGCTCGGTGTTGTGGTCGTCCGGCGTCAGGTTGTGCACGTCGTGTGTGCCGGACAGTGCCTCGCAGGCAGTCAGAAAGCGCTCGTCATCGATAGGCGGCGTGTCGGGAACAGCCGACGTGTCGGTCGGTGCATACAGCTGGTAGGTGTATTTCCGGCGGCGCGCGTGATGGGTCGCATGAAAGTCAGCCGGCGCATCGGCGCTCGCCCATGCGCGTACGTCGGCTGGCAGTTCAGCGTTCAGCGCCCGCGGCGTGAGCCAGTCGGGGGCCTCGAGCGCGATCGTCTGGGCGAGCGCGGAGACCCCTGCGTCGGTGCGGCCGGCGGCAGCGTAGCCGTCGGGTTTGTCAGCGTCAGACTCGAGGACCCCCAGCGCCCGGAGCCCATCGAAAATCATGTCCTCGACGGTCGGAACGTCGGGCTGGCGCTGGTAGCCGTAGTAGTCCGTACCGTCGTAGGCGATCCGAAACGCGCGACGTCCCATTGCTCGAGTCGATCCAGCGGGGCCAGCGAGTTATACTGTTCGCTGTGGCGGCGGGCAGACGCAAGCGACGCGGGGACAGCGCGAGAATTAGGTCGTCGGCCTCGGGACCGATCCGATGACGACCTCGGTCGATTCTTACAGTCCGTCGCCGGTGTCGAACTCGTCGGCGTCGTCGATCCCGGTATCATCGATGTCGAATTCGTCGGTCTCGAGCGACGAGCCACCGGCAGTGATAGCCCCGTCTTGAATCTCGATGGTGACACCGTCGTCGTCGGACGATCCCCCCAACAGCTGGCTGGTTGCTGACTCGACCTCCTGGTTGACCGACCAGACGAACCGCAGCACTGACTCGAGTTCCGTGCCGACCTCGCGGACGCCACGCTGGTCTGTGAGTGTCCCCAGACTCCGTGCGCCCTCCGGATGGAGGTACTGAATCGGATGCTCCGTCGGGACCTCACGCAGGTCGAGGTCGAACGACCAGAGATACGGCAGGAACTGGAGGGCATAGCCCTGCGGTTTCGGTGCTCGACGACCCGCAGCGGTCAGTACGACGGTTTTCGCCGTCGACTCGCCGTCGGTGTCGAAGTAAACGCCTGGCATGCCCGGAATGGAGAATCGCATACTCGAGGGAGGGACCCACTCACAGGTGAGTCCACACCCGGCACACCCACCCTCGTTTTATTCGAAGGTATCGGCGAACTTGTCCCGCCGGTAGAGGTCGAGTTCGGTCACGCTCGAGCCATTTCGGCTTGCAGCAAAGCGGATCGCCTCGGCGATTTCCCCGGGTTCAGTCGCCTCCCCCTCGTCGAAGCGCTCGACGAAGGGATCGCCACCGGCCGCCCCGAACTGGGATCGGACTTCGGAGGGGTTGACGATCGTGACGCTGACGGCGTCATCGCCGACTTGAGCCGCGACGCTCTTGGCGAAGCCCCGGACCCACCACTTCGAGGCGGCGTAAACGGGGTTGAACGGCCGCGGGTACTGGCCAGCGAAACTGCCGACGAAGATCAGGTGGCCGTCGCGCTCGCGGACGTGGGGGATCGCCGCCCGCGTCGCATAGAAGGCGCCGTCGACGTTGGTCTCCTGCATCGTCTCGTATTCCTCGGTCGTCAGCGATTCGACGTCGCTCCCGCGGGCCAGCCCCGCGTTATTGACCAGCACGTCGATCACGCCAAAGCGGTCGACGGCCGCCTCGATGAGCGCGTCGACATCGTCCTCTTCGCGGACGTCCGTCGGGACGACCAGCGTCTCGACATCGTGGTCGGCCTCAAGGTCGTCGGCGACTGCTTCCAGTTGCTCCTCGCTTCGCGCCGCGAGGACGACGTTGGCACCTGCTGCAGCGAGTTCACGACAGGTCGCCGCGCCGATCCCGGAACTCGCACCTGTGACGATCACCGTGTCCTGCTCGAGTGGCTCGGACATGATGTCACAAATCGGCCGACACCGACCTAAAGCCGAGGGTCGCAGAAGTACGACCCCAAAGAGTGACCGGTTCGGCGGCGCTTAGTAGCCCTCGAGGTCGTACAGGTCGCCGTATTTCTCGGTGACGTACTCGAGGAAGTGGTCCGCAGTCAACTCCTCGCCGGTGGCCCGTTCGATCAACTCGGGCGTGACGAAGTGCTTGCCGTGCTGGTGGATGTGCTTGCGGAGCCAGCCGTTTAACTCGTCGAACTCGCCCTCGGTGATGGCCTCGTCGAACGGGCCGCGATCGTCCTCGGCGGCGGCATATAGCTGTGCCGCGAGGACCGATCCCAGCGAGTACGTCGGGAAGTAGCCGAAGTCACCGTGAGACCAGTGGATGTCCTGGAGACAGCCCTCCGTGTCCGTCTCGGGTCGCACGCCCAGATACTCCTCGTACTTGTCGTTCCAGACCTGCGGGACGTCTGAGACCTCGAGGTCGCCCCGGATCAGGTCGCGTTCGATCTCGAAACGGATCACGATGTGAAGATGGTAGGTGAGTTCGTCCGCTTCGACCCGGATGAGATTGTCGTCGTAGACTTGGTTTGCGGCTTCGTAGGCCTCCTCGGGCGTGACGTCCTCGAGGCTCGGGAACCGGTCGCGGGCGACCGGCAGGAAATGTTCCCAGAAGGGGCGAGAGCGGCCGACGTGGTTCTCCCAGAGACGGGACTGTGATTCGTGGACCGACAGGTCACGGGCTTCGCCAAGCGGCGTGCCGTAGCCCTCGTCGGGGAGGCCCAGCGTGTAGTTTGCATGGCCGAACTCGTGTATCGTCGAGGTGATCGAGCCCAGCAGGGCTTCCTCGTCGAATCGGGTCGTCACGCGGGCGTCGAACTGCGTCCCCGAGGAGAACGGATGCGGCGCGGTATCGAGCCGACCGCGGTCCCAGTCGTAGCCAAGCGAACCCAGCACGTCGCGTGCGAGTGCTTCCTGATCATCGTCGTCGAACTCGCCCGCGAACGCGTCAGTCGTAAGCTCGGCGTCGCTGTCTTGAATCGCGTCGATCAGCGGGACGAGCTCCTCGCGCAGGCGCTCTAGGACCCGTTCGGCGGTCTCGAGGTCGATGTAGGGCTCGTAGTCCGCAAAGAGCACCGCGTAGGGATCGGCGTCAGGGTCGATGTGGGCGGCGTACTCGCGTTTGAGATCGACCAGTTTCTCGAGCGTCGGTGCGAACGCCTCGAAATCGTCCTCCTCGCGGGCCTGCTTCCACGTGGGGTGGGCGTTCGACGCCGTCGCGGAGAGTTCCTCGACGAGTTCTTGGGGAACGCTCGTCTCGCGGTCGTACTGGCGTCGGATCTCGCGGACGACCGCGGCTTGTTCGTCTCCGAGAGCGGTGTCCTCGAGGTCGTCGAGTAACTGCCCCGTCTCGTCGGCGGTCAGGAGTTCGTGACTGAGCGAGGACAGCGTCGAGAGTTGCTGGGCGCGCGCTGGCGTCCCCTCATCGGGCATCACAACCTCCTGATCCCACCGCAGGATGCCGGCGGCGTTGCCAACGTTCGAGATGCGCTGGACGCGTCGTTCGAACTGCTCGTACGTGTCGGCCTCGCTCGCGTCGCTTCGGGCCTGATCGGTCGCCATAGCCGTATCGTTCGCTCGGAACCGGTATCAACGTCGGGGTTCCGGGTGGCTCGAGTCGTCGAGAGAATCGGCGGCGATAGTGGGACGGACTCCTGGCAGTGTCGGCACACCCCAACCCGTTACACGGATGCGCCGAGACCCGGTGATAGCAGTCCGTCTGAGCCAGAGGAGGCGGTCAACCGCCGTCGAAGTGATGTCAGACGGATTTGAATTCGTTACTCGTCGACGGGCTGACGAGGCTGGTCGCTGTCGTCGTCTTCGTACTTGTATACGACGCCGTCTTCTTCGTCTGCCGTGACGGTATGTGCGCCGTCACAGAACGGCTTGTCGTCGGACAGACCACACTGGCAGATGTAGATGTCGCCATCGTGGTCGTCTGGGTCGATCGCAGTCGGTTCGCGTTCCTCGTGAGTGACTTCGCGTGCCATCAACTGGAGTAACGAACGGCTGCACCATATATCTAAGCGAACTTATGTGTTACCAGGTTGTACTCGTCCCACTAGGGGACGATTGTCTCACGGTTTCGTCAGTGATCGATGGTCTATCTGTCAGAACAAGAATGCTATCTAACACCGCTCGAGCATTCACTCCAAGTAGAACGTGCAAGCACCGACCTGTTCCGCCGGGATCCGTAGCTATCAGTATGGCAATCGCATCACCACTCGCGTCGGTCATCGTGTTCCTCGTGAGCCTGCTGATCGGTGCGCTCGGCATCTACGCCGGCGCACGCGTTATCGTCGGGCGGACGGGCTACGATCACGCCATCGTCACCGCGCTGATCGGCGCGATCGTCTGGGCGATCGTCGGCTTTCTGGTCGGGTGGATTCCGCTCGTCGGCCCGCTGCTCGTCTTAGTCGCCTACGTCGCGGTCATCAACTGGCGGTATCCCGGTGACTGGACCGCCGCGGCGATGATCGGCCTCGTCGCCTGGGTGACCGTCCTGATCGTCCTCTACGTGCTCGCGGTCGTCGGCATCACGAGTTTCGGTGCAGTCGGCGTCCCGGGTCTCTGATCGACCGAGACTGGGTTCCGTCGCCCGTGTTACCGCGATGGCGGCCACGTCTCCGCGGCCCGCCGGTAGGTCTCGCGACAGCGCTCGAGGACAGCGATCGAGACGCTTTCGTTGTCGGTATGGGCCTCCCCGGGTTCGGAGGGGCCGTAGATCACACACTCCGTGCCGGCGTCTGAGAGCCAGCCCGCGTCGGTCGCGTGAGGTTTCGTCACGTGTTCGGGCTCGGCCGTCTGTGACGCCGTGGCGGCCTCGAGCACTGCGTCAGCAAAGGCCGCGTCCCCACACTGCATCGGCGGCCAGTCCTGATCAACGGTCCACTCGATGCCCTCGCGATCCGCGACGCGCTCGAGGGGAGCGCGCTCGCCGGGCACCGTTCGCTCGTCGACGGTGAACGAACAGCGGGCAGGGACGACGTTCCACGCGGACCCGCCTTCGATTTCGGTGACGGTGAGGCGTCCCTCGAGCGTCTCGCCCGCCACGTCGACCGACGGGGACTCGAGTTCGCGAACGTGGTCGATGGCGTCCGTCGCGCGGTAGATGGCGTTCTCGCCGGCGTCGGCCTCGCTGGCGTGGGCTGCGATTCCGTGTGCGGTGATCGTACTTCCGCGTCGGCCCTTGTGTGCGACGGCGACGTCGGTGACGTCCGGCCCCGAGTAGTTCGTCGAGCCCTCGCCGACGATAGCGTACTCCGGCGCGAACCCCTGCTCGATTGCATGCCGTGCGCCGACGCCGCCGACTTCCTCGCCGACGAAACTCGCGAACACGAGTTCACCGGCAGGGGAAGCATCGCGAAACGCAAGCAAGGCGGCCGCGAGCGCGCCTTTCATATCTGCGGTTCCGCGACCGTAAAGGCGGCCGTCGCGTTCCTCGACGGTGTACTCGTCGCCCGTCTCGGCGACCTGCGAATCGGCCGGCTCGACGACATCGTGATGACCAACGAGTGCGAGCGTCTCGTCGCCACTGCCTTTCCGCGCGATCACGTTCCCGGCTTCGTCTCGTCGCACGTCGGCGTCGGTCTCCTGGCGGAGCCATGACTCGAGGAAGTCACCGGCAGCAGTCTCGTCTCCGTCGCTGGGAATCGAAACGAGTTCGCGCGTCAACTCGACGAGAGTCATGCGGAGACCATCGCTGGCTGTCGTGTTCAGTACACCGGAAACGAGTGGCGGCTGCTGGCTCGCGGGTGAAAGCGGTGAAACCGTTCGTGGTCAGTCCAGTTGTTCGTAGACTGGCGGTTCCTGTTCTTGTTCCTCGTCGGTGAGCCGCGCGACCGAGTCGCGTACCTCGCGGAGACTGGCCGTCTGTTCTTGGCTCGCCGCAGCGACCGATTCCGCCGCACTCGCGACCTTGTCGGCCGACTGTGACAGGTCTGCAAGCGTCTCGGCCGTTGCTTCGACGCCACGGGCCTGCTGGTCGGCGGCCGCTGTCACGTCTTCCATTCCCGTTGCCGTCTGCTGTGCCGACTCGTGAATCGCTTCGAGCGAGGTGACGGTCTCTCTAACCCGATCGGTGCCGGCGTCGACGCGGGCAACCGTCTCCTCGGTCGTCGCGACCGTCGCGCTGGCGTCCTCGCGGACGGCTTCGACAGCACTTTCGATCTCCGCAAGGTCCGATTTCGTCTGCTCGGCGAACGAGCGCACTTCGTTGGCGATCACACCCATCGTGTCGCCGTCACCACCACCTCCACGGGAAGACTCGATCTTCGCGTTCGCTGCCAGCACCGTCGTTCGCTCGGCGAGATCGTCGAGCCGGTCGACGACTTCGTCGATCTCTTGGGTCCGCTCTGCGAGCGAGTCGACGGCGTCGGCGACGCGGTCGGTCGCGTTCTCGATCGCCTCGAGTTCGTCCAAGGCGTCGTCGGCCGCTTCGACCCCTTCAGCGGCGAGTTGCTCGGTTCGGGCGCTCTCGTCGCTGACTTCGTCGGCGACGCTCGCGACTTCTTCGACCGCGGCACTCACTTCGTCGAGTTCGCGTGCCGCTCGCGTGACGCCGGTAGCCTGCGACTCGGTGTGCTGACTGATCGCCTCGGCGCGCTTCGAGACCACCTCACTCGACTCGTGGAGTTCGGATAGCGGGGCCTGCACGTCGGTTTCGACCTCGTTGGCGAGGCGTTTGCGACGCTCGATCGACTCCTCGAGTTGCTTGGCATACGAGTCGACGTAGGTTTCGGTTGCGATCTGCATATCGAGGTTGATGATCCGTAGCAGCGAGAGGATGTCCATCATGCCGTCGTCGATAGCATCCCTGACGGCCGCCTCAAACGACTCCTCGAGGCCGTCGTCGACCTCCTCGTCGCCGCCGAATCCCAGTGCGCCGACGACTCTCCCGAGTCCACCCTCGCCGCTGTCGGCGTCGCGTTCAGCGGCCCACGTTTCGATCGCATCGACGACCTGATCTTGGACCCGCTCGTTCATCCGCGAGAGAAGTAGATTGTAGTAGACGCCGTACTGCCCCACGTAGTGTTTCAGGGGCATATCGAGCAGTTCGTGGAGTTTGCCGATCCGGGTCCGGTTTTCGAAGTACGACAGGTCGTAGTCCCCCGTCGCCAGCGAGACGAGGTAGGCCTTCTGGGTCTCTTTGAGCGCCTCGACGCCTTTCGGCGACCGGTTGATGACCGTGCGCGTCCCCTCGTACTGGAGGATGTTCTCGTAGAAGTCGTCAGCGATCTCCTGGCGGTTGTCCTGCAACAGTGGCTCGAGGTCCGAGAGCCGCTGTTCATCGATTTCATCGAATCCGATGAAGTGCTTTCGCCACTCGACTTCGTCTTCGTCGAGACCGATCCGATCGACGAGTTCGTCGACGTCAAGAAAACCGTTGAGACCCCCCTTACCAAACGTCTGCTCCGGTTGCATACGAAACTGCTAGTGAGTGGATCAGTTAAGGTTCCGTTGATGTTCCCGCTGAATAAGAAGACATACCATGACAATTGAAACGATGTTCATACCGATCGCAGGCCGGGGGATCGGGTGTGCAGTGTGTTTCAGTATCTCAATAGACCCCCACGTTACGGCCGGCTCGTCGCATCGGTCCCGTAGTGTTTAGTGTTCTGTGAAACCCTTATAGGCGTACGTGAACCAGTTTACGTATGAACGTCGTGCCGGATACGAGCGTGGTCATCGACGGCCGCGTTTCGGCGACAATCGAAGACGGGCAGTTCGAGGGAGCGACGATCTGTGTCCCCGAAGCAGTCGTCGCGGAACTCGAGGCGCAGGCCAACGACGGACTCGATAGCGGCTGGGACGGCTTAGCGGAGCTCCAGCAGCTGGCAGAACTGGCCGACGAGGGTGTCGTCGGTCTCGAGTACGTCGGCGAGCGCCCGAGCGCGATCGAACGAGGCCACGCCTCTGAAGGCGAAATCGACGCCCTGATCCGCGATCTCGCGGAGGAACTCGACGCGACGTTCGTCACCAGCGACGTCGTCCAGGCGGAGGTCGCACAGGCGAAGGGACTCGACGTCGAACACGTCTCCCCCGAGGTTCGACGGGTCGGCACGCTGGCCGTCGAGGAGTATTTCGACGACGAGACGATGAGCGTCCATCTGAAAACGGACGCCATCCCGCGGGCCAAACGCGGCGAACTCGGCGCGATGCACTACGAAGAAATCGCCGACGAGCCACTCGACGAGGCGACGATGGACGAGTACGCCCGCGAGGTCATCGACGGTGCCAAGGAGGCCCACGACGGCTTTATCGAGCTCTCCGAACCCGGAATGAAGATCGTCCAGTTCCGTGATTACCGGATCGCGATCGGCCGCCCGCCGTTTTCCGACGGCATCGAGATCACTGCCGTCCGCCCGATCGCCCAGACGGACATCGACGACTACGAGCACGCCGACGAACTCAAAGAGCGACTGCTCGAGCGCCAGCGCGGCGTCCTCATTTCGGGTGCACCCGGGGCCGGGAAGTCGACGTTCGCGCAGGCGGTCGCCCGCTACATTTCCGATCACGACTACTCGGTCAAGACGATGGAAAAGCCCCGTGACCTGCAGGTCGGCCCAGACATCACCCAATATACCGAACTGGGTGGCGAGATGGCCAAAACGGCCGACGCCCTGTTGATGGTCCGACCGGACTACACCATCTACGACGAGGTCCGCAAGACCGACGACTTCGAGGTCTTCGCCGACATGCGGCTTGCGGGCGTGGGCATGATCGGCGTCGTCCACGCGACCAGACCAATCGACTCGCTCCAGCGACTCGTCGGCCGGGTCGAACTCGGGATGATTCCCCAGGTCGCCGACACGGTCGTCTACATCGAAGCCGGGAAAGTCGAGACGGTCTACGACGTCAAGACGACGGTCAAAGTGCCCGCCGGGCTCACCGAGGAGGACCTCGCCCGGCCCGTCATCCAGGTGACGAACTTCCAGACCGGCGAACCCGAATACGAGATCTACACCTTCAACCGCCAGGTCGTCACCGTCCCGCTCAAAGACGAGGAGGGCGGCCCCGGCAGCGAGTCCGGCGTCGACCGCATCGCCAAACAGGAGATCGAACGCGAGATCCGCTCGGTCGCCCGCGGCTACGTCGACGTCCAACTCAAAAGCCAGGACAGAGCCGTCGTCTACGTCGAAGAGGACGATATCTCGAGTGTCATCGGCAAAGGCGGCGGCCGGATCACCGACATCGAAAACCGGCTGGGGATCGATATCGACGTTCGTACGCACGACGAGAACCCCAACTACGGTGCCGGCGCTGGTGGCGGTAGCGGTGGCGCAAACACGGGTGGCGCTGGCGGGTCACAGGCCGGCCAGATGGTCCAGCCCGAGATCACCTCCCGGCACATCGTTATCCCCGTCGACGGCAACCACGGCGAGACCGTCGAGGTCCAGGCCGCCGGCGACTACCTCTTTACGGCGACGGTGAGCCGCGGGGGCGAAATTCAGGTGTCGCGCGGAAGTGCGATCGCGGAGGAACTCGAGCGGGCGATTGACCGGAAAGCACCGGTCACCGTCGTTCCGTCGTAAGCGGTCGAACCGAGAGTGAGCAACGCGAGCGAGCGGTTTTTGCTGTCTTCGCGAGGTGCTCGAACCGTCTTACGGCGACCAGAGGCGCTGTTCTCGATCGAGCAACGTGACGATGACCACGTGCGGGAGCGTCAGAACGGCGATCGTCACCAGATAGAGCGCGAGCACGTCGGGGACGGTTGCGGGCGTGCGCGGGACCGAGAGCCCGATCCCGACGAGGACGAGCAGGCCGCCCACGGTCAGTGGCGCTGCATCGCGGGCGAAACGACGAGATGCGGCACTGAGTGCCCCGCGTTCGAGCGCCGCGCCGGCGGCGGGATCGACGAGCATCGTTCTGAGAATATGCCGGAGAGAGTGCCAGAAACAGAAGTAGAGCCCGATCGCGAGAATCGGGGGAACGATCGCGAAGTAGGCGACGAGCCCGATCGTCTCCGCGGTGTCGACGATCCACGGGCCGCGATCGCCGCTGCTCGTTCTAGCGAAGCCGAAACCCGTCGCGAGCACGATGAGGGAACCGAAGCCGATCGCGACGGCCGCCCGAACCGGCTGGGAGAACGCTGGCTCGAGCGCGGCCGCTGCGTCGGGGTCGAACAGTCCGACGAGCGTCTCGGCGACGAACGCGTACTGGGCCGGGAACGCGACCAGCGGGACGAGCATCGGAAGCCCACCCCGGACGACGAGGGCGAGAAGGCGACTGGCTCGCGTCTCGAGATGGTCGGCGCGGACGAGCGCGAGCAGGGCGTAGACATCGCCCTGCCCCCAGTGGACGAGCGTGACGAGGATGAACAGGACGAACGCGACGACGGGGACGAGAAACCAAACGGCGGCGTACGCGGAGCCGACCAGCAGGTAGAGGCCGCCGACGAACGCGAGCGACCGCGGGGTGACGGGATCGCCTCGAGCCCGTGGCAACACGAGGTGGTCGACGGCTCCGTGAGGAAGCCCGAGGACGACGACGCTGAGCGCTAGCGGAACGTACTGGTATGCAAGCGGCGGTGAGCCCATGAAAATCGTGATCGAGACGACGGCGATGATGAGTACCAGTCCGACGCCGAGGCTCAGGCGGGCCGCCAGTCGACGGGCCGCGGTATCCGTGTGGGGGACACCGCCACTCGTGGTTGTGTCACCGCTCATCGGAGCGTGCGGCGAGTCGGGTCGCCACCCTGGTGAGAGACGGGAGTTCGTGGACGCGCTCGAGCAGCCACACGTACATGACGAGTCCCTGAACGAGGAAGACGTTGGTCACGAGAAAGAACAGCGCCTCCTCGACTGGGAGTCCCAGGGGCGCGAAGCCGATCGTGTGGGCGTCCGAGATGACCCAGATGCCGAGTTCGATCGCGATGCGGTCGACGATCCAGAGGTAGATCGTCGGGATAGCGATTGCGGCCACCAGCGGCCGACGGACAGCCCAGAGGTACGTGAGACCGAATCCCCACTGGATGGCGAGGATCGGCCCCGCCCAGAGCAACACCCATCCGAGATAGTATGTCGGGGTGTTGGCGGTCAGCAACAAGCCGATGCCGGCGATCGACAGGCCGCCCCCGACGCCGATCAGCCGGTGTGTGAGGGGGATCGCCAGCGATCGATCGGCGGTTGCCGGCAGCTGGAACAACCAGAACGCGGTCAGCATCGGCTGAAGGATGAAGAAGGTATACTCCTCGATCGGCGTGTGCCAGATCGTCGCGATAATCGCACCCTCACCGTACCACCAGACACCCGCAGGGATCAGGTGATTCGTCAACGGTGTCGTGTAGACGACGGCGAGGCCGATCATGATGGCGAGTCCGGAGAGCGGCCGCACGCCCCACCAGGCCCGATCGCGTCGATGCGCGAGCCAGCCCAGAATCAAAAGCGGCGGGAGGATGAACATCAGGTGAACGCCGAAGTACGTTAGTGGAACGGTCATGAGCGTGGCAGCGTGTATCGCCGGTTCTTCGCAGAGAGCGGGCTCCGTAGCCGTGCTAGGGTCGGTACCGACAAAGCCCCAAATCCGAACTGGTTAGGCCAGGTCGGGGCGCGAGACGGTGCGCCGGTGCCGACATGGATCCCGAACCGACCGAGGACCGGGACAATCAGTCGTCCGACACCCCGGACCCGGGGATGGTAGCACCGTAGTCCGAGCCGCCGGTGATCGACTCCGGTTCGTCGACGATATAGAACAGAGCGAGGAACGTCACAATGTACTTCGTGATGATATCGAGGATGCTGTAGCCCCACGAGGTGATCGCGACGTCCAAGATCGCGATCCCTTCGGCGCCGAGCATCCAGAGGATCGGATAGCCAAACCAGCCGACGACGGTGAGGAGTTTGAGCGTTCGGAACAGCTCCGACGTTCCCGTCCGTTCGGCTTCGGCGGTCCAATCGACGAGGATAACGTACACGATCACGAGGAAGAAGACCGACCCCAGCACGAACCACCACCAGCGCAGCACCAGCGAGGACGTCGTTAGGGCGGCCGCCAGGCCGGTGACACACATCGCGATCGTAAACGCACAGGTCGTGAGGATCTTCGTCCAGTTCGACCCGGCGATCAGCCCAAGCGCGATCAGAATGAACGGTGTAGAAAAGGTCCACGTGAGGTACCGACCCCACATCACCAGCACGCCGCTCTCGCCTGCTGTCGTCGCACCCGCGGTCGGGTGGCCCGCCGGCATCTCGATGACACTCAGCGTCAGCCCCGACGTGAGGCCGGTGTAACTCGAGATCGAGACGACCGAGATCAGCAACAGCGCGGTCGCGATCGTCTTCGAGCGCGGATCGGTAAGCGACCGTCCGAGATAGACGATTCCGAGGATTGTGAGCCCGGCAAGGGCGATGTTGATGACGAACGACAGCGCGAGCAGGGTGTTGCCGCCACCGAAGACGTACTCGAACAGTTCCGCGTCTGTCGGGCCAGTTTGGAGCGCGTGTGCCCCGACGGCGGGCGCGGACGCAATAAGTGGCTGCATGCCTACACGTTACTGCACCATCATTACCCATAAACGAGTGTCCGTCCCGATTCGGAACATCATGAGTGTTGAGCGGTCAGCGTGCGGTGAGCGGCCAGTACTGCTCACATCGAGAGCCGAGTAGTACGTGGCCGCCGCACTCGGCTGTCTCGAGCGTTCGTTGCCGACTCGATCACGGGACGCCCATACCCACTGAACCGGTCGCGCGGGACGGCGATCGGTCGAAACGGCGTTGGCTCCGTGATCGGCCGTTACGCCAGTGGTCGTCGGGAAGCGTCCTGCTGAGTCGTCACGCGGCCGCAGTGGACGGCGTGACGGCCCGTTCCAGGACGGAGCGGCTCCGGAGCAGGACCACGCCGAAGCCGACCTTCGCCGAGAGGTCGAGCACCATGAACGCGGCCGTCTCCCAGTACAGCGGAAGGATGCCGAGCGTCCCTTCGGTGCCGAGGATCCAGACCACTGGGTAGAGGAGCCACAGCGCGATGACCAGGTTGCGCAGGGTGCCGAACAGCGACGCGACCTCCGAAGACTGGGCGCGTGCGTTCTTCGAGAGTGTCCCGACGAGCACGTACAGGAGCGCGAGCAGGGCACCGGTGCTGATGCCCCACCACGCGATCCGGGTGCCGGGGGTCGCCGCGAACGCCGCGATCGCGCCGGTCCCGATCATGAAGATGTCGAGGCCGATCAGCGTCGCGATCGTGTTACGGTTTGCTCCCGCCAGCAGTGAGAGGTCAAGCAACAGGAGCGGCGTCGTGAACAGCCAGTCGGCGTAGCGTGCCCAGTAGATTGTGAGCATCTCGTCGCCGACCATCACTTCGGTGACCCCGAAGCCCGTTGCCATGGCGAAGTACATCGCCGCGGCGATCGTCGTAATGAAGATCGTGATGATGTAGAACTCCTGCATCTTCGGGTCGCGAACACCGCGCCCCCGACCGATGAAGTACAAGGTTCCGAGGGTCATTCCGATCGTTCCGATCCACAGCCACAGGGATTCTGGACCGACTAGTGCGGTCATGACTAAGGGTACCATCGCACATAATATACCAATTGGGCCTAACGAAGATAACCCGTAGACAGGACTGTATGTCCAGAATTCTAACTCTGGGCACGAAATCGGAGTGTATATTTTGGCGGCCTGTGTTCGGCCATCTAGCCCGACGGCCGATCACGCCCCAAACCGATGACCTCGACTGATCCGAACGACCCGATTGCGGACGCACTCCTCGGCGAGTCGACGTACGAACGACTTCGAGTGGAGCGATACGCGCTGATCAAGCGGCGGATTCCACAGAAGCTCGTCTATCAGAGCGGTCTGCTGCTCGCGCTTGCACTCGTTGTGCCGATCACGGCCACCTACCCGACATCGGTCCAAGCAGCCTTCCCGGGCGGTGAGCCACTGTGGGCATCGCCGCTCGTCCTCTGGCTCGGCATGTACGCTGGCGGCATCGAGCTCGGAACCGCAGCGTGTCTCGTCGCGGTCGCGATCGTTCGCCAGAGCCGTGAACCGCAGCTCTCGGAGTCACAGGCGCACATGTTACTGAACATCGAGGACGTCGCGTCGATGTTCGGGTTGGCGACAGGCGGATTCGCCATCCTGCTCACAGTCGGCTTCTTCTCGCTCGGCCACGCAGGCGGCGAGACGTTCCAGGCTGTCATCGACGCCGCGCCGCGCAACCCGTACGGACAGACCGGCGTCCCGGTTCCCGTGATCGCAGTCGGCGTGGCAGCGGCGATCAGTGCCAGTGCCGTCTACGTTGTCAGCCAGTATCTCGCGTCGGCGTCGAAGTGAAAACGCTGCCCGGAGCAGCCAGACCTTCTCGAGCATCCACCACATCGTGAGTCTGGACAACCCGACCCGGAGCGCTAGTAGTTGCTAAACGTTTTGCCAGAACGCATATAGCTTATAGCTGTTTAAGGAGAAGGCACATATACACGACGAATGCTCCGTCAAAACAGCCTATGGTTGTGATTACGAAGCTATGACGGGCGACGTCGTTGCGAACGATCGCCGACCCGCCATCGCCGGAGAACAGACCCACACCGGGCCTTTCATCACGAGTACGGTCGAACTGGAACGCGTTCGACAGTCGATCCGAGCGGAAATCCGCGCCGCCGTTGCCGATGCGAACGCCGAGGGCGTCGTCGTCGCGATGAGCGGCGGGCTCGACTCGACGCTGACGACGGCGCTTGCGGTCGAAGCTGTCGGCAGCGAGACCGTCCTCGGACTGGGGCTGCCCTGTCACATGACCGACGGCGTCCACGTCAGCGATGCCCGCACGATCGCCGACGGCATGGGGATCGATTTCGAGGAGTTCCAGTTGCGGCCGCTGCTCGAGTGTTTCGCAGAGACAGTCGGACGTGACCTCGAGCCATCGACCGACGACGAGCGGCCCAACGAGCGCAACCACGAACTCGGGAACGCAACGGCGCGTCTGCGGATGCTGACGGCCTACTACGCGGCGAACCGCCAGTCACGAGTCGTCCTCGGGACGGCGAACCGCTCGGAGCGGCTACTCGGCTACTTCACTAAGTACGGCGACGGTGGGGCCGACGTCCATCCGCTTGGCGACTGCTACAAGACGGAGGTCCGGGCACTTGCCAAACATGTCGGTCTCCCTCGCCGAATCATCACCAAGGAACCAACGGCGGGGTTCTGGGCGACCCAGACGGACGCCGGCGAACTCGGCGCACGCTACGACGTCATCGATCCCTTACTGTATCGGTTCGTCGAGGAGGGACGCCCGCTCGAGGAGGCTATCGTCGGACTCAGAATCGACCGCGAGACGGCCGCGGAAATCACGTCGCGATACGCCGAGACGGAACACAAACGCACCGTTCCACCGACACCGGGGATCGCCGGCCGCGACAGGACGGGAGCCCAGTTGGACTGACTGCCCGTCGAACGCTCACACGAGAGAACGGCGTTAGCGCTCGAGGTCGACGTCGTAGAGCGTCGGATTGCGCCACCAGAACAGCCCCCATGCCAGAAGGAAACCAGCGGTCATCGCGAGGATGTCCAGCACCGTACTGGGGAGCCCGATACCGACCAGTGCCACGAGTGCGATCGCCGATCCCAGTATCGCTCCCGTCACGACGAACAGGACGTCCCCGATGATTTTCACCTGCGACTGCGCCCAATACGGTTGGCGCTCCTCGTCGTACCAGACGCCAACGTAGATCAAGACCGGTGCCATCGCGGCGATGACCGTAATCGATCGGTACGTCTCCGGAAGCACTGCCGGCACCAGCACGAGCAGGTTAAGCAGATTCGAACCCAGCACCGCGAGAAACAGCCCGACCATCAGCCAGGCCCACCGCGGAAGCCGCGCTTTGTTCATATCGAAGACGGTCACCGCTTGGGGATAATCCTGACGTTCCGGCCGTTATTCCGCACAGCAGGCGTCTTTTTTCGGGGATTCTTCGACACCGTTTCCGTCGGCTGCGACCGGTTCCTCGAGCCGATAGAGACTCTGCCGAGCGTCCGCAAAGTAGATATCCTCGTCGACGATCCCGATCCCTTCGAGACGCTCGAGCGCGTATCGTACCGTCCGGGCTGAGAGCATCGATTCCTCGACGATCTGTTTCTGTGTCAAGGGCCCGTCATACTCGAGGACCTTGAAGACGAGTTTCGCGCTTGGTGGCAAGTCTTCGATCTCCTCCCCGTCGGTCTCTGCCATACTACGAAGCGAACGTCCCCAGCAGTATAAAAGTTGAGCCTTACCAAAAATAAGATCGTGATACTACCCTGTATTTTTCTGTCCGTAAAGTATGCCGTCAGTCGCTCAGCAGGCATCTTCTCGGATTCCAACAGTGACGCGGACAGTGAAAACGATGGGGGGTCTTTCGGTAAAAGTCGTTTAAACGGATCAGAAACCGCTGTGCGGGCGCGTCACTCTCAGCCGTGGCCTGGCCAGTATCGATTTTTGACTGCCATCGCTCTGCGGCCGTATGAGGACAAACGGAGCGGTACAGAGATTCGAGGGGACAGCCCACGACTTCAGTTGTGGGAGTAGTCACAGCTGGTTCCAGATCTCCTCGTCGTCCTCGAAGCCATCCGGATCGTCAGCGTCCGCGAACTCGTCGATCCCCTCGAGTTCGGAGGCGTCGCTGGGGGGCAACTCCCCATCAGCGTCCACGACGGTCGACTGGCTCTGGAGGTCCATCTCCGGCCAGGCGGTCTCCTCCCAGAGGCCGCGGTCGGTGTAGTAGTAGATGACGCCGTCACTGAGAACCGCGAACAGGTCCCGTTGGTCGTCGTGGACGACCCGCTCGTTCGTATCGATTGCGACGTCGACGACGTCCTCGAGCGTCTCGAGCGCGACGTGATGATCGCCGATCCACATCGGAATCGACCCCTGTGAGATCCACTCGGCGTAGCGCTGTTCGTGGACCGCCCGGCGGGCGGCGTCGATATCCGCGGGCGACCGGCGGGTAACGAATACGGCACCGGCGAGTGCGAGCGTCCCGAGCACCGACAGTCCACCGATCAGTGCCGGACTCCGAGACTCGGTCGTCCGCGTAGTGCCACTTTGATGGCTGTGGGTTGCAGAATCCGATAGCGACCCGCCGAGCCAGTAGGCCTCATCCGTGATCGTCACCGGCGTCGTCGTCGTCATCGATCCCTGATGACGGCCGGTATCGTACTCGGTGTGAAACTCCATCGTTACCCTGATCGAGCCGACACCGGTGACCTCGCGCTCGAGTTGCCGCTGTCGCTGGCGGAGGGCTTCGATATCGATCGTCGCGTTCGACGTCGCGACGCCATTGTCGATCGACGGCGACTCGCGCAACACGGGCCGTGTTTCATTCCAGAACGGCTCGCCGTTGCGAACCGCTTCGAACCGAAGCACCAGCTCGTGACGGACAGCACCGTCCTCGATGGGCGTCCCCCCGCTTGCGTTTTGCACCCGCGTCTCGGGGTGGATCGTCAGCTCCGGCGACTCGTTGAGCATATAGACCGGGCTATCAGTGAGCCGGTCGCCTTCCGTCCAGAGCGTGGTGTTCTGGGTGACGACGGCACTCGTCCCGACGTCAGTCGTGACGCGTTCCTCATCGAACTGCGGTGTCGTCGTCGTCACCGGATTCGCGACGGCCCAGCCGGTCGCAGCGATCGACAGGATGCCGACAACAGCCAGCACGATCGCGATCTCCCGTCCGGATCTGGCAAGCACTAACTCGAGTCGTGGACTGTCGATCATCCGTCGTGTTCACCGTCCCTGTCTCCCCCGATTCGGCCTCGTCGGTCGAACCTGCCCGCTGGCCGACCCGTTCGGTTTCGAACTGGTCGGTCATCGGGACAATACATACGTACCCCGAAGCAATCGATCATCATAAGAATAGTGGCCCGAGCTACTCTCGGTCGCGAAGCCACCGTCGAAGCCGCCGCTCGAGTCGGGTCGAGAGCGACACGTGATCGGGGCCGGATCGCAGCCGGAGATCGCCGCTGCCAAAGAGTAGGATGATGATCGCGACGGTAATGGCGACGACAACGCCGTTGACCGCCGCGATCGCGGCAAACGGATGGACGCTATGAAGCCAGACCAGTAGCGACGGCGGCAACACGGCGAGATAGCGATACTCACCCAGAGAGCGCGTGTACTCGCCGGGTTCCTTGGGTGCGGACAGTCGCACTGTCGTTTCACCGCTGCTGCGGATGCCAACCGTCTGCCATCCAGGGTCAGCCCTGATCCCGTTGCTTGCAGCCTCGTGGACGACGACCACCGGCAGATAGCCGGCGTTGTTGACCGACCGGGTGAGTTCCGTCGTCGCACCCGGTTCGATGATCTGTGGATCGTCGGTTGGCGACTCGGTACTAATGAGGCCGTACTCGTAGGTCCCCGACGGAACGACCATCGCCGCAGTCGAAAGCGTGACAAACACGAGCAGGATGAGCCCCAGCACGGTCCAGAACGCCAGCACGTTTTCGCGCGAGCGCCGTCTGGTCGTCTCGCGTCGCGCGGGGCCGAGTCGCTCGAGCAGGGTCCCGAAGCCGAGCAGGGCGACGCCGATCGCGACCAGCATGGAGCCGAGGCCGCTCGACGACGTCGTTGCCATCCCGAAGACCGATGTGACGGCGTTGGCGGCCGCCATTGCCACACCCTGAATGCCCATCACGACGGTCCCGAGATACGGGATCGTCACGACCTCGCCGTTTATCTGTAAGGCTTTGGCGACGATCTGCCCGTCGGTGACGGGTGGTTCACCACCATCCTGATCGGTAAACGGGTTGGCGTCGCCTTTCGTGATGTAGCCGCCCTCAGTCTCGTCGACCACGCGATGGGTTGTCAGCCCGCCGTCGTGGAGTTCTCTCGCCTGGAAGACGACGACGTCGCCCTCCTGAACGTCACCGGTGACGGCACTCGGGATGGCGATGAACCCGTCGCCGGCGTCCATCGTCGGCTCCATGCTGCCGGTTGCGACGTAGCCGAGTAGGATCGGCTGGCCGAGCAGTTGGCCGACGAGCAACAGGATGACGAACAGCGCAGCGGCGTACCCGAGCGCCTTCGAGACGATGGTGGACGCAGTCATTGATCGGTAGCGGTGACGATCATACGTGGCTGACTGTTCAGGATAGCAATTGTTCGTGTCCAGCAGTCTTAAAGCCCGCGCGAGTTACCAGACTCGAGGGGTGACATGTCGACACCCCTCTGCGACGGCACGGACTGGCACCATCGACCTGTGACGGCGTCACTACCCGAAGATCGACCACCGGCGGTTGGCGGCGACTGCCAGGAACAACAGTCCCGCCGTCGCCGGGGGTGCGAGCGCCGCCGTCGTCGCGGGCGAGAGTTCGCGGTTCCGCAGTGAGAATCTCCCCGGCTCCTCGACTGTTACCTCGCCCGCGGAGACACCGCTGACTGCGATTTCGTAGGTTCCTGGTGTCTCGAACTCACGCTCGAAGGCCACTGTCCGCTCGCTATCTGCCGGAACCGAGACGGCCCGGCTGTCGACGACGATCCCGTCGACGGCCACCTCGAGTGTCCGATCGACCCCCCTGTCGGTCGGATTCGTGACCGTCGCCCGGATCGTCGTCGAATCGCCTGTGGTGACCGTTGTGCGATCGACGCTGGCGTTGACCACGTCGATCGGCGGCCCCCCGACGGTCACCGACTGGCTGCCTGCTCCCGAAATACTGATCTCGTGTGTGCCAGGCCAGTCCATCGTGCGTTCGAACGTGACCATTCGGTCCTCGCCCGGCTCGAGGACGATCGTCCGCTGATCGACGACGATGCCGTCAACGGTCACCTGCGCCGTCGTCTGGCCCGGCGCATCGCCGACGTTGCGGTAAGTCGCGGTCACCGTGACTGTGTCACCTGTGTCGGCCGTCGTTGGCGAGACAGTGAGGTCCGAGCGTTCGATGGCTGGTGAGACCGACGAGCTCGAGTCGCTTGCACCTCCCGACCCTCCCGCAGACTGGTCCGGCTCGGTTTCGTTGTCGGCGTACTGCGCCGTGACTGTGAACGTCTCCGTCCCTTCCTGTGCGACGTGGGTATCGATGGCAACGCCGATGTGTTCGGTGTCGCCAGCGGCGAGCTCGAGTGGGTTCGATTTGCTGATTGTGTTTGTGAGATCGTTCCCGTGGTAGAACGTGAGCCCAGTGACGTTATGCTCGATCCAAACTCGGTCGACAGACTCGTTGGTGACCGTGATCGTGAAGACGTCGTCCGCGCGTGTGATCGCGCGATCGTTGAGTTTCTCGAGATTGAGTTGAAGGTCCCCGTCTTGGATCGTGGCGTATTGGGAAGTTGGCTCGAGGACGACATCATCGTCTGTCGGATCATCGCCCACCGTGATCGCGACCGTCGGGACTGCCAGTGCGATGAAAAAGCAGGCAGCCGCGGCGGTGAGATTGATCTTGGTGGATGGCATAAGTGAAATGAACCGATCTTGTAACTACGCGAAGTCACCGAAATTCTTGAGATCTGAAATTGACCCTAATTAATCAGTTCCCGCTGACCTCAGCAGCAAATGTTACGCTATTTGGAATTTCGTCCACGGAATTCGCCCCTTGGAGGTCAACAACAACCGAAACGGCAGCACCGCCTCCGTTTGGGGTGAGATTGACTGTGTTACTGGTGTCAACACTACTTCCAACAAGCGAATTACCACTTGAATCTTGGAAATCAAGCGGACTATTAGCGAGTGTACTAGAGCCATCATCTTTAACATAAAATTCAGCAGTCTGTGTTCCCTGGTTTACAACTTCGAGTAGTCCTGCGAACTCTGTTAAAGCATTTTCATTGACACCAGAGCTGGCTCCTTCTCCAATCGAAATTGCAGTTGTATTGGTCGTACCACTGCCCGCCGTCCCATTAGTCACGTAATCACTCGCCGTTCCACCGTAGTTTGGGTGTCCACGGATCTCCAACAATGCACCGTCATCAGCGCTCGTCTCGATGGTTACGTCTCGATTCGCTTCCACACTGCTAAACGCACCCGTCCCGAGCGCTGCTCCGCCACTTGCGACAATCGCACCCAATCCAACTAACACATTGCGTCGGTTCATGCTCATATTTGTAGCCTCCATGTAACCGCGCCGTCCCGACGAAACCAGGGTGGAACGCGGCCCTTACCTACACCAATGAACGCTACCCACTTTGTATTGAGTACCGAGATACTGTTCAAGGTTGATAATACCCGTTGCAGCGACACCGCTATCAGCTTCAAGCCCGGCCTGAACGTCCGAAATCGGGCGTCTCGAGAATTTGGGGTGTAGCCAAATCACACACTCTCGAACGCTACGATACCTCGAGACACTCGCGATCGTTGACCACTGTCACGCCTGGGCAACCGCTGGCACACGAGACAGGCAACTGACCGCAATATCACGACACAACGAGTCGCAACTGATGTACGAGATTCCGTGACTGTACAGCAATCTTATATTTGCTCGCCACGTAGCTATTGTACGGGCACAGGTACACGACACCGGCTCTAGGGCCGTCTCGTAATACCCGAACCCATACTATACAGTACCCCAACATGACACGTCCAATCACGGGTATCGCGGTCGTGCTCATCTTCCTCGGAGTTGTGACGATGGCCGGGCCGACGTTCGGCTTCGCCACGATCGCCGCTGACCGTGGGGTGAACGTCGCGACGGCCGACGACTCGAGCGCCTATCTCGGCCTCGAAGACCAATCGGCGTCAGCGTCGATCGACTCGCCCGGGGAGCAGACGGTCGTCTACACCGTGACCGACAACGTCCGGAGTGGCTCGGCCACCGTCGACGCCTCGATCGTCGGGATTACCGACGATAGCAATGCTCCAATCACGTCGACGGCGCTGTCGGTCAATGTCCAGCCCGGTAGCGACGCCGAGACGTTCGATGTCGTCCTCGCATGTGAGGATGGGGCGTCGATTGATGGGTCCTATCGCGTGCTGCTACAGCTCGTCGCGTCGAGTGACGCCTCGAGCGTGGACGCGACTCGAGAAACGACCGCGCTCGTTCCCGTGGACTGTACTGCCGAGCCGGTCGTGGTCTCGGTCGACGAAGACGGCGACGTCACTTCCGGTGGCGATGTGACGGTCGACACCAACGTCAATGTCGGCGGTGACATCGAAAGCGGCGGTTCGGTGACGATCACCAACAACGCGAACGTCGGCGGAAACATCGTCGCACAGGGCGATATTACGATCCGGAACAACGCCGTCAGCGGTGACCTCATCGCAGGTGGCAACGTCGACATTCGGAACAACGCCAAAATCGACGGTGACGTCATGGCTTGTGGGACAGTCACCGTCGGGAACAACGCGGTCGTCACCGGGACGATTCTCGAAAATCAGACCGACCTGCCCGGCGTCCAGTGTTGATGTTGCTCTCCGTGGGACGGCGATTCGCAGCCGTGGATGCCGTACCGTGCTCGAGCGCGATTCCCACGAGTTCGTGATAGTACAGTATGCTTATTGATCGTGAGTTCCGTAGTTCGATACAGGAGCGCCAATGGCGACACAGGCTGAAACACGGTCGGATCCAAGTCAGGGGGAAATTTTCGACCTGCTGAGTAATCAGCGCCGTCGCTATGCCATTCACTACTGCAAGCGCGAGGACGACCCCGTCACGCTCGGTGACCTCGCCGAACACGTTGCCGCCTGGGAGCTCGACAAAGAGGTCGACGAAATCACCTCCGCCGAGCGAAAGCGCGTCTATACGTCGTTACAACAGACCCACTTGCCGACGCTCGAGCGTGCAAACATCATCGAATTCGACGACCGCACGATCGAACTCACCGACGAGGCTGCCGAACTCGAGGTCTACCTCGATATCGTCCCCGGCGATTCGATCCCGTGGGGCGTCTACTACCTGGGGCTGACCGTGATCGGGTCGGTTGTGATAGGTGGGCTGTGGCTTGAAGTGATTCCGACGGAGACCGTGCCAGAACTCGGTTGGGCAACACTAATATTTGGGTTGTTTGCCGTCTCGGCAGTTGTTCACGTGGTACAGAACCGGAGAATGCGGCTCGGAGAGATGGAGAAACCACCGTAATTATGGCACGCACACTTACTGTCGTCGCGGTCGGACTAATCCTTCTTGGAGTGATGATTATGGCTGGGCCAACATTTGGATTTAGTACGATTGCCAGTGACCGAAGTGTGAATGTTTCGACAGCAAGTAACTCAAATGCCTTGTTGGGGATTCATGACGATTCGAGGTCGGCAGCCATCAATTCCCCAGAAGAAGCCACAACAATATACAAATTGGAGGATAATGTTGGTAGCTTTTCGAGGGAGAATGTGACTTTAGATCTGATGCAAATGACTGATGCTAATGACAATTCAAATTCGGTCGATACATCAGCATTCAAGCTGGAAAAAGGAGGGTCTGGCTTTGAAGAAGGATCTTTAAATGTTCAGATTAGGTGTAGTAACGGTTCTGCATTCCTTGATAGCGAATATTACGTAGAACTAAATATAGTGGCGTCTGGTTCCGCCGTAACCGTCGATACAGACCGAGAAACCACTACTGCTGTCCCGATAGACTGCACTGAAGATACAACGAAAACGATAGATGGCAGCGAAGATGGAAATGTCACCACTGGAGGCTCTGCTGAAAGTGAAAACGGTGCGGATCACGATGGGAATATTATCGCCGGTGGTGATGTTACTATTTCAAGTGGATCTAAGGTCAGAGGTGATATCATTTCAGGCGGTAATGTGACTATTGAGAATGGGGGTACGGTCAATGGGGTTGTCTACGCCTGTGGTGAGGTTACTGTGGGTAATGGTGCAAACTACAACGGTCCTACCGATAAATCGCCAGACGATATCGATTTCGAACACTTTTCCTGTTAATCTCTGAACCCCATATATTCCAATACCCCTTCTGGCGGAACAATTTCATATGATTGTTTGATAGATGTCATTTCCCAATAACAGCTAGCGACCACTATTCATAAATGACAAAATTACTATTAATTTCTACACTAAATGCCCCACTTGAATACACCCTCGAGAAACCCAACCCGAACGCCTTTTCAGCCCCGCCCGCAGACATCCACCCATGTCGACCGAATCGATCAGCGACCGGCGCGAACACATCCGCTCGGTGGGCGTGACGGCGTTGTCCGCGCTGCTGGGCGTCGCCGCGGCGCTGGCCTCTGCGGCCTGGGTTGGGGTCTCCGAGGCAGCCGCCCAGGACACGCAGGCGCTTGCGTTCGTCTTCGGCGCGATCTTCGTCCAGTACGTTCTCATCAACGCTGCGGGGATCTACGGCGACGACGAGTTCGGGACGAAACACTACCTGTTCGTCGCGTTCATGACCTTCGCGCTGTGGTTCGTCACGTGGGGAATCCTGCTGACTGCGGAGGCGTCCTAAGATGGCAGACGACAGCATCGCCGTCGTAGACCTAGACCGGTGTCAGCCCGACCGGTGTAGCTACGAGTGCAAGAACTACTGTCCACCGAATCGCACGGGCAAGGAGTGTATCACCCTCCGCGGCGAGGAGACCGACGAGGGCCAACCCGAGCAGATCCACATCTCCGAAGAGATCTGTCTGGGCGAGACCTGCGGGATCTGCGTCGAGAAATGTCCCTTCGACGCGATCGAGATCATCAACCTCCCGAAGGAGCTCCAGGACGATCCGGCCCACCGCTACGGCGAGAACGCCTTCTCGCTGTACGGGCTTCCTGCACCCCAGGACGGACAGGTCACCGGTATTCTGGGCCCCAACGGGATCGGGAAGACCACCGCCGTCCGCATTCTGGCCGGCGAACTCGAGCCAAACCTCGGCCGCCACGAGGACGAGCCAGGGTGGGACGAGGTGCTCGAGGCCTACCGCGGAACCGAACTCCAGGATTACATCGCGGACGTCCGCGACGGCGACGTCACTATCGCGCGAAAGCCCCAGTACGTCGACCAGATTCCCAACAGCTTCGACGGGAACACTCGCGAACTGCTCGAGCGGACCAACGAACGCGGGGCGTTAGACGAACTGGTCGAACGACTCTCGATCGGGCCGGTCATGGACCAGTCGATCGACGACCTCTCGGGCGGGGAACTCCAGCGGGTCGCCATCGCGGCCACACTCGCTCGTGATACGGACTTCTACTTCTTAGACGAGATCACGCCCTATCTGGACATCGGCCAGCGTGTGACGGCAGCGCGGTTGATCCGCGAACTCGCCGAGGAAGAAGACAAGTCGATGCTCGTCATCGAACACGACCTCGCAATCCTGGACTTGCTCGCCGATACGCTCCACGTCGCCTACGGTGAGCCCGGAGCCTACGGTGTCGTCACGTCGCCGAAATCGGTCCGCAACGGGATCAACGAGTACCTCTCTGGCTATCTCGAGAACGAGAACATGCGGATCCGGCCGAACCCCATCGAGTTCGAGGAACACGCCCCTCGGACGGCGAGCCACGCCGACACGCTCGTCGAGTATCCCGATCTCACCAAGAGCTACGGTGACGGCGAGTTCAGCCTCGAGATCGAAGGCGGTGAGATCCGCGAGAACGAAGTGCTTGGCATCGTCGGTCCCAACGGGATCGGGAAGTCGACGTTCGCGAAGCTGCTCACGGGTAATCTCGAGCCCGACGAGGGCGACGCTGATCTCGACCTCGAGATCGCCTACAAGCCCCAGTACGTCACCATCGACCAGCCGATGCGGGTCGATGCGTTCCTCTCGTCGATTACGGATCAGTTCGGCTCCTCGTACTGGAACACCGAGATCGCCCAGCCGCTCCAACTCGAGCGGATCATGGAGCAGAACCTCTCGGATCTCTCCGGTGGGGAGCGCCAGCGGGTCGCGATCGCGGCCTGTCTCTCCGATTCGGCGGACCTCTACCTGCTCGACGAACCGTCGGCGCATCTGGACGTCGAACAGCGCGTGCAGGCGACCAGCGCGATCCGCCGGTACGCCGAACAGCAGGACGCCACCGTGTTGGTCATCGACCACGACATCTACATGATGGACCTGCTCGCCGACCGGCTGATGGTCTTCGACGGCGAACCCGCCGTCCACGGTCATGCTGGCCAACCGCAGCCGATGCGCGACGGCATGAACGAATTCCTCGCGAACCTCGAGGTCACGTTCCGTCGTGACGAGCGGACCTCGCGCCCGCGGATCAACAAGCCCGAGTCACAGCTGGACCGCCAGCAGAAAAGCGAAGGCGAATACTACTACGCGCCGTAGGGTCGCAGATCGGCCCTTCTCGAGACGGAATCGGTCGCCGAGCCCAGAACTTATACTCGAGTGGATAGTCATGGCTGCAGTATGCCCGCCAGTGACGACACGGACGCGACCGGCGACTCCGTCGGTCGCCGAACGCTGCTCCGTGCGAAGGAGCTGTGGCAGTCGTCCCCGCTCGGTGCCGAACGCGCCGTCCAGGCTGGCGATGAGAGTGCGGTTTCGGAGCCAGGTTCTGCTGCCGGTGCGTTCCTGAGCGGCGACCACGACGGGCGATCGTACCGGCTGTACGTGCCACCCGGCTACGACGCCGACGAGCCGGTGCCGTTGCTCGTGTTCCTTCATGGCTGTCGACAGACGCCAGCGGCGTTTGCAACCGAAACCGGGATGAACGAGGTTGCAGCGGACGAGACGTTTCTGGTCGCCTACCCGAAACAGTCACGCTTTGAAAACCTGCTCCGGTGTTGGAACTGGTACGACGACACGGCGGCCACACGCGGGGCCGGTGAACTCGCCTGGCTCGCCGACCTCACGCGCAGCGTGATCGACGAGTTTGCCGTCGACGAGGATCGAGTCTACGTCGCCGGTCTCTCGGCCGGCGGGTCGATGGCGGCTCGAGCGATCGTCGAATACACCGACCTGTTTGCTGCAGCAGGCGTTCACAGCGGACCTGCGTACGACGCCGTCGGGAGTGTGTTCGCGGCACTGTCACAGATGTATCGTGGCGACGGGCAGGACGGACGCGAGGCGGGGATCGAAGCGTACGAGGCGATGGCCGACCGCGCGCGTGCGATTCCGACGATCGTCTTCCACGGAACCGACGACGACGTGGTCGACGTGATCAACGCCCGGCAGCTCACCGAGGGGACGCTCCGTGCAAGCCACCGTGGCGTCAATGGCGAGGAGGAGACACTCGAGCTCGAACCAGACCGAGTCGAGACGGACGTGAGTGGCCCATACGAGTATACGAGACGCCAGTATCGCGATGGAACTGGAACCCTCGTCGTCGAGGAATGGCTCGTCGATGGCATGGGCCACGCGTGGTCCGGCGGCAGTCCCGATGGGCGGTTCACCGCACCCGAGGGGCCGGACGCGAGTCGTCTCCTGTGGCGGTTCGTCAGCGAATACGAAAAATCGACACTCGAGGCTGCCGCCGACGCCCGGTGGACGCTGCCGGTCGTCGGACCCATCTCGCTCAGCCGACTTTCGCGGGTGCGAGCGCGGGGGCGGGAAGCGATCTCGCGACTGCTCGAGCGGTGAATGGTGACCGACGACTCGAGACAATGATCGCTACTGTGGTGATATCGTACCGGCAAACAGTGGCGGAACGGCCTTAACTAATCAGCCGCTGGCAGCTCCCACAGAGGTTCTCTTCTTTGATATCGACCTCGCGGACCGTCGGCGAGAAGTTCATCACACAGCGGTTGTTGTCACAGTGCTCGAGGCCGTAGGTGTGGCCGATTTCGTGGACGATCTCCTTGCGGACCCGATCCTCGAAGATGTCGGCAGCGCTTTGATTCGAGAAGCCGCCGTCGCTCGAGGTCTGGAGCCGGTAGGTAGAGACGACACTGCCGCTGCCGTCGAGATACGCGAGTCCGAACACGTAGTTTCGACGCCGATAGAAGAGGTCGTGGGGTGTGATCGCGATATTCTTCGTGCCGCGGCCGACGCGTTCGGCCAGTTGAATGAACGTCTCGGCGGAGTACTGGTTCCGGTCGGAGTCATACGCACCGTTTGGAACCGACTGCGAGTCGTTGATCGACACGTCGCAGTCGTAGACCGATCGCAGTGCAGAAGAGGCCGCCCGCTTGACCTCGGCGGAGACGTTTCCGACCGGCACGATATCGACGAGCATAGCAAGTGCTATGACCGCGGGTGGCATAAACGTCCCGCCATGGCCGACTCTCGCCGGAATCCCGACGCAATAGTTGATTACCTCGCTACGTACGAGCGAGTCGTCGAAATCGGGATCGGCCGCCGGCCCGACCTCGCTCGAGCGCTCGCCGAGCGCGGAGTGACAGTCACCGCAACGGACATCTACGACCGTGACGTGCCAGCGGGTGTGACGTTCGTTCGCGACGATATCGTCGATCCCGAGGCGTCGGTCTACGCAGACGCGGACGCAATCTACGCGCGGAACCTGCCGCCGGAACTTCACCGGCCGGCGCTTGCGGTCGCCCGAAACGCCGGTGCCGACTTCCTGTTTACGACCCTGGGCGGTGACCAGCCCGCGGTGCCGGTCGAGCGCAAGACTGTCGAGAGTGGGACGCTGTACGTCGCTCGAGCGATTCGCTGACCGAACAGCCTGTCGGTCGCAATGTGGCCGCCGTACTAGGCCAGCAATCGCGCCCGTTGATGCTGCCGGGATGGGTTCTAATACCGCCGTGCTGGTGGTGGTCGGCATGGAATTGAGTGCTCGGAACCGACTCGATGGAACCGTCCAGTCGATCGAGACGGATGGTATCATGGCCGAGGTCACGATCGAGACAACGGGTGGCCAGACGGTGACAGCAGTGATCACGACCAGTTCGGTGGAACGCCTCGGAATCGCGGAGGGAAACGAGGTGAACGCGGTGATCAAGGCGACCGAGGTGATGGTCGAAAACGAGTAACCGAAAACGAGGAGTGCCGTTCGTCTCGATCGGAGAGCCGCGCTGTGTCCGCAAGCGAATCCGACCGCCTTTATTCCCAGCGCCTCGTCAGGGCGGGTATGAACGCAGATGCCGTCGTCTTGGACATCGACGGAGTGCTCGTCGACGTCGCCGACTCCTACCGGCGCGCGATCGTCGAGTCCGTCGACGCGGTCTACGGGCGGACGATCCACAAGGACGACATTCAAGAGTTCAAAGACGCGGGCGGGTTCAACAACGACTGGGAGCTCACCTACGCCGCTGCACTCTACGTGCTCGCGACCGAGGAAGGATATAACGAGTCGCTCGAGACGTTTACCGACGAGATCGCCGCGACAGGCGGCGGACTCGAGGCGGCCGACGCCGTCGTCCGCGAGGCGATCGGTGCTCAGGCGACCCAGCGCGTAACCCAGCGGTGGGACCGCGAGCGACTCCGCGACGTCTTCCAGCAGCTGTATCTCGGCGATGAACTCTATCGCGGCCTCGAGGACGGCGAGCCGGATCTCGAGCGGGAGACGCCCGGATTCATCCACGACGAACCAGTGTTGCTCGAAAGCGAGGCCCGCGACCGGTTGCTCGCGGAATACGACGTGGGTGTGCTGACCGGCCGGCCGGAGGCTGAAGCCGAGATCGCCTTAGAGCGGGTCGGACTCGACAACGCGATTCCGGTCGACCGTCGCTTCACGATGGACGACTGGGAGGAGGGCAAACCGCACCCGAAAGCATTGACGACCCTCGCAGAGCGATTCGACGTGACCAGCGTTGCGTTCGTCGGTGACACGTTAGACGACATCCGAACGGCAGTCAACGCAAGCGAGACTGATACCGACCGCGAGTACCACGGGATCGGCGTCCTGACCGGCGGCTTGACCGGCGATGAGGGGCGACGGAAGTACGAGCGCGAAGGTGCGGCGGCGGTGCTGAAGTCAGTCAACGCGGTTCCTGACTGGCTCGAGACGTAGGGCCGGTGCAGTCACCGATTGCTCACCGGAGAGCGGACGGATGTCGTTCCGCCGCCCTCACGCGGACGGCTCGTCGAGTCTGCGACACGATTCGAACCGCTCGTCCGTCAAGTAGACGCTCCCGTCACGGACGGCGACGGCGATGGCGTCGAGCGCGTCACCGTGACACGGTCCTGCCGTACAGACGCCGTCACCGCACTCGAAGCGCGCGCCGTGTTTGTGACACACCAGTTGCTCGTCCCGGACGATCGCACCGGAGCCGGGATCGAGTCGGACGTCGGGTTCGTGTGGACACGAGTTTCGCCACGCGGTCACGTCGTCGCCCACGCGGCGGAGAATCAGTTCCGTCCCCCGATTGCCGGAGCGGGCCTCACACCGGAGCGTCCCGTCAGTCGGAACGTCCGCGAGCGCGGCGATGCGACGGGGCTCGTCACAGCCGGGCACGTCGTTCGCGGACGGACTGCCGACGTCGTCTGTGTCCTCGTCGCGTCCGCCATCAACGCTGAATCGAAACGTCGCGTCGGCGGTCGAGACGTCGCCCTTGTCGCCGTAGACGCGGACCGACGTCGATTCGTCGTCCCCCTCGAGCGTTACCCGGACGGAATCGGTCATACCCTCTATTTTTGGCCAGCCTAAAAGTAGGTTCCGGGCCGGACTGCCCACGATGGCTCCCGAAGCAGCGCAGTACGCCTTTATGCTGGCCGAGTGAAGAGACGGTATGGACGACGCCGAAGTCACCGTCGACGTCGAGGTAGAAGTCGAAGTGGACACCGACGAACTCGAGATCGAAGTGGGCGACAAACGCGAGTTCGAGGGCGAACTCGAGGCCGATGGGTTGACGATCGAGATCGAAGCCGAGGTCGAGGTCGAGGGCGAGGGCGAAAGCGAAGCGGACGAGGAAGCAGCCGATGAAGCCGACGACGAGGAAGACGGAGAGACTGAAGCCGAGGATGACACCGAAGCCGCGGAAGACGCCGAGGAGTAAGCGGTCAGGTTACACGGCATAGCGCGCTCATCACGGCACACCTCCCGCCGCTCGTTTTGAACGCGTGTCGAAAAACGCTATGTGCTGGCACCGGTAGGGTATCGCATGACCTGGACGGTAATGCCGAGTTACGACGAGTGCGAGACGGCTCGCGAGGAGTTTTCGTGGGACCTTCCCGACGAGTACAACCCTGCCGTCGACTTCCTTCGGAAACACGAGGACACGAGTCGGACGGCGCTGCGATACGACCATCCTGACGGTGGCCTCGAGACCTACTCCTTCGACGACCTTGACGAGCGATCCGACCGCCTCGCCGCCGCGCTGGCTGACCTCGGCGTCACGGCTGGCGACCGGGTGGGTGTCGTGGTCCCACAGAAACCGCAGAACCCGTTGACGCACCTCGCCAACTGGAAACTCGGCGCGGTGTCGGTGCCACTGACGGTGCTGTTCGGTCGTGATGCACTTCAATATCGACTCGCCGACAGCGAGGCCACAGCCGTCGTCGTCGACCCGAGCGTCCGGGAGACGATCGACGAGATTCGCGAGGAGTGTCCGGCACTCGAGCACGTCATCGAACTCGGCGACGCCGACGCGGTCGCGGGCGAGGCACACGCCTTCGACGAGCTCGTCGCATCCCACGAGCCGGGGATCGACGTCTACGACGCCACCCCCGAGACGCCGACAGCGATCATGTACACCAGCGGCTCGACGGGCCCACCGAAAGGCGTCCAGCACAGCCACGCGCTCTGGCTCGGGCGGGCTAGCGCGGCGTACAACTACTTTGATCAGGGGCTCGCAGAAGGCGAGGCGACGCTGTGGACGCCAGCCGACTGGGCCTGGGGTGCAGCCCTCGGTGGGACCCTCTTCGCGGCGTGGCATCACGGTTGTACGATCGTCGGCTGGCCCCGGGATGGGTTCGACCCCGAGGCGGTCTACGACCTGCTCGAGCGCCACGACGTGACCAAGGCATTCATGCCGCCGACTGCGCTCCGGATGCTGATGGGCGTCGACGACCCAGAAGGCCGGTTCGATCTCTCGATCGAGACCTTCGCCTCGGCCGGCGAGCCGCTCACTTCGGAGGTCGTCGGGTGGGTTGAATCGACGTTCGGCGACGTCGCGATCAACGAGTTCTACGGCCAGACCGAACTGAATCTCGTCGTCGGCAACTCCGAAACCTGGTTCGACACGCGGCCGGGCAGCATGGGCAAGCCCTTCCCGGGCTACGAGGTTGCGGTGCTCGATCCCGAGACGCACGAACGCAAAGAGCGTGGCGAGACCGGTGAACTCGCGATTAAACCGGGCGATCGCCGCGTCTTCTTCGACGAGTACCACGGGCTGCCGGAAAAGACGGCGAACAAGCAGACTGCGGATGGGTGGTTCCTGACCGACGACCTCGTTGAACGTGACGAGGATGGGTATCTGTGGTTCGTTTCGCGGGCCGACGATGTGATCCTCACCAGCGGCTACCGCGTTGGGCCGATGGAGGTCGAAGACGCGATTCTGACCCACGACGCCGTCGAACAGGTCGGCGTCGTCGGTGTTCCCGACGAGACCCGTGGCGAGGCGATCAAAGCGTTCGTCAAGCCCGCACGCGACGAGTACGATCCCGACGCGCTTCGCGAGGAGATCCGGACGCTCGTCCGTGATCGGCTGGCTGAATACGAGTATCCCCAACACATCGCGTTCGTCGAAACGCTCCCGACGACGACGACGGGCAAGATCCAACGGCGCTCCCTGCGAGAGCGCGACGACGAGGACTAACCGCGAGGTAACCCCCTGTTGGGACGAGGTTTATAGTTAAAGACTGCTAACACGTGCCTATGTACCGCGTCTTGATTCCTGTTGACACCAACGAGAAGCGTGCACTGGCACAGGTCGACTACGTCACGGCGTTGCCGACTGCCGCGGATGCAGTTGAGGCCTACGTCCTGTTCGTCTTCACGGAGGAAAGCGAGGCGGAGGTTGAGGATCACGATTCTGCCTCCGAGATCGATGCCGTCCGCCGCGCAAGAGAAACCCTCGAGGACGCTGGCATCGACGTGACGATCGTCGAGGACAGCGGCGACACCGAAGAGGACATTCTCGAGCACGCCGAGACCCACGATGTCGACACGATCGTCCTCGGCGGTCGGAAGCGCTCGCCCGTCGGGAAAGCACTGTTCGGAAGCATCTCTCAGGGCGTGCTTCTCAACACTGATCGGCCAGTTGTCATCACCGGCAGCAAGGAGTAACTCGCCCCGACTAGTCGGACTCGAGTCTCACTGTCATCGCAGGCGGTGGTCACACGTGATCTGTGGGCACGGCCAGCTGCTAGTCTTCGGCTTCCAGGGGCGCTCGAGCCGAGTCGCCACTCCAGGACCGTGTCACCCACCCGCCGGAGAGGGTTCGAATCAGCTTGGGTGGCCGCATGGCTCCGCCGGCAGCCATCTTATTCGCGTCGGTGCCGGGCATTCGCTATGGAGATTCGGGAACCGACACCGACAGCGGCCGACCGGATTCGCGAGGTCGTCGATAGTTCGCTGACGACATCGGTCAGGCTCAGCCCGGCACAGATCGACGGGCTGGTCGACGACCAGTTCGCCGATGAGGCCGTCACCGACAAGCGCGAGGACGAGGAAATCCTGCTGCAGGTCGCCGAAACCAGTTCGGAGATCGAGGACACGACCATCACCGGGTTCGTCGAAGGACGACTCGAGGACGGCTGGGGCGAGGTCAGGTGGCTGTTCGTCGATCCAGAACATCGCGGGAAGGGCATCGGGACGGAACTGTACGAGACTGCGACCGAGACGCTCCGCGACCGCGGGGCCGACCACATCTGTGTCACCGTGCTCGAGGCCAACACGGAGGGCCACGACTTCGTCGAACGGCTCGGCCTCGAGCACGACGGCGACCGGCGGGTCGAGATTGCCGACGAGTCGGTCATCAACTACGTCTACACGGAACCGGACGTCGACGCAACCCTTCCTGGTTCGACAGGGGAGGACGCAACAGACGAGGAGTTTCCCGACACGGAGCGAGTCGACGGCCAGCTGACGACGGCCGACGACGGAACGACGGCGTACATCGCCCGCGACGAGGCAGAGTCCGGCACCGCAGCGCCGTTTTTCGCGACCTACGAGGATGACACCCACACCGAACGGCACGGCTTCTACTGTGCGAACTGCGGCTCGCTCGAGGTCTCGATGGACAACATGGATCGCCTCGAGTGTAACGACTGTGGAAACTCCCACGCAGAGCGATCTACAGAATCGTACGACGACTCGTACCTCTAGTGGACAGTGCCCGCGACCCGCGCTGCGGTCCCACCGGTCACTCGTGACAGCAGACCGTATGAGAGAACAACTATAGCCCGCGGCCGTGTACGCATCTTTACTGCCGTCTCCCGCTGATGAAACACATCGACTACGCGTATACGTTCGGCATGGACGAGTCGGCGATCGAAGAGCGGCTTCGGACTGGCGAGACCGGCGTCCTCTCGCTCTCGAAAGACGACGAGAGTTACGCCATCCCGCTGGCACACTACTATGACGGTGACGGGCTCTACGTCCGGCTCGGCGTCACCGAGGGAAGCCGAAAACAGGCGTTCATCGAGGCGACCGAGACGGCGTGTTACGTCTGCTATGGGACGGAAGCGACCGACGATCCACGCGAGATTGACTCCTGGAGTGTGATGGTCACCGGCCACCTGTCCGAAATCCCGGAATCGGACTACGACCGGTTCGATACGGTCGAAATCAACCGGCAGTTCGCCCCGATCCGCGTCTTCGACGAGAACATCGACGAGATCGATATCCGCATTTTCGAACTCGAGATCGACACGATGACCGGCCGGACCACGTCGACGTAGCCGATCGTGTGGTCGGTTATGCGAACAGGACGACGAGGAATCCGACTGCCGACACGGTGCCGAGGCCAGCAGTCACGACGCGACCGAGTTCGCGGGTCCCAATCACCCACGCGAGACCGGCTTTCACGATGGTGTTCGCGATCGCGCCGATGACGATTCCCGTTGCGGCGACGTGGTTCGAGATCGTCCCGTCGGCTGCAAGCCTGCTCAGCGTAAGCGTGATCGCATCGACATCGGCGAGTCCGGAGACGAACGCGGTCACATAGACCCCTGATTCACCGAGCAGGGAGTGGGCTGATTCAGATACTAACAGGACCACTGCGAAGACAGCACCGAAAAACAGTGCCGGTCGTAACTGAAACGGGTTCGTGAGTTGGGTCTCAGTCTGCTCGTCCAGTGTCGCAGTCGCCTGCCAGTAGATGACGGCGGCGATACTCGCACCGATGACCGTCATTACGGACAGCGGAACGGCGACATGTGGCAGCAGAGATCTGTTGACGACGGCGACTTCGATGAGTGCCCGCGGAAACATGACGATCGACGCGGTTATCGTCGAGAACGCACAGATCTGGGAGAGGGAACGTTCCGCACTTGCCCGTTCGGCCATCGACACCGTCGTCGCGGTCGAGGAGACGAACCCGCCCAGAATCCCCGTCAGCGCGATTCCCCGTTCCGTTCCGATCGTCCGACTCAGAACGTAGGCGACGAAACTCAGCCCGGTGACGAACACGACCATAAGCCAGATGAACCGTGGATTGAGATCGAACGCGACGTCGAGTTCTCGATCGGGGAGGAGCGGAAAGACGACCAGCACGACGAGGATGAACTTGATCGACGCGCGGCGTTCGGCCTCGTCGATCCGGTCGACGAAGTCGTGAATAGTCCCCTTCGCAGAGAGCAACACTGTGACGACACCGCCGACGGCGACGGCCAGAACCGCGCCGCGTTCCGAATGGGTCGTCAGTGCTCCCAGGACGACGGTCAGTAACGCGGCCATCACCGTCGTCAGCCCGATGTCTCCCTCGAACCAGATCTTGCCGAGATACGCCACCGTCAGCGGAATCACGAGCGTCCCGACTGCGATCGGAAGCAGCCCCGGAAAGAACGCCTGGACGAGCGCGCCATACAGCGCGAACAGCGGAAACGTGCGACTCCCGGCGAACGTACCGCCCGACTCGCTTTGTTCGCGCTCGAGACCGATGAGCGCGCCGATCCCGAACGCGATCGCCACCCGAAACACCAACACTTGAAGCGGGGCAGCGAGGGGATCGGCCATGTTGCTGTGCTTCGTGGGTGGGTTCCGTCAAGCTTCGGGACTCTTTGGTGTGTGAACACCAGCGGCCGCAACCGTGTGTCACAACGCTGACCGAGCCGCTCGAGCCAGTCGGCTACATCGGAAACATGAACGCCGCGCCGACAGGAGCCGTGTATCAACGAGCGAAGCCAGCACTACTTCGCAAAGATGGTGTCGGCTGTCGCCGCGCCGACGACGCTGAAAACCGAGCCGACACTGACGGCCTTGAACGTGGTCTCGGCGAGTTTGCCGGTCGATTCCGTCTCGAGGAAGGTCGAGGGAGCACCAAATAACAGCGCGAGGATAGTTACTGAGCCGAACGTCACCGTCATCAGCGAAATAAAGCGAAGCGGAATCCCAACGACTTCCTGTTCGTCGTCAGCATCGCGGGTCGTGTCCGCCTTATACAGCGCCGCATAGCCGATCCCGAAGACGATGGCCACGATTACGAGCGCCTGCAGGATGTGCATGTTTCCCGCGAGCGTCCAAACCTCCTCAGTGACCACAAACGGGCCCGCCAGCAGAAACCCGCCGACAGTCTGCTGGGCCGAGTCCGCGAGCCGAAACTGCTGTGGACGGCGCGGTCGTCGGAGTCGCATAGCAGGTGATTGCGGTGGACCGACAAAACGCTCCCGCTCGAGTACCACTGGACGCTCGAGTCCGTCGGCGACGAGCACGGTCCGACGGAAACCACCTAAATGAACAGCAACAACGCGGCGTAGCCCGCCGCACCGACGGCGAACGCCCAGAACCGACTCTCGCGCTCGGGTGGCAACTCCTCTTTGATCACGTTGAGGATGATCCCGCCGGAGAGAAACGGGACGAACACCGCCACGAGGATCTCGACGGTCTCGAGGACGTAGCCGCCACCTGCACCGGCGATCACCGCCGCTGCCAGCACCCACCGTCCACGACGGTGGTACGTCCGCCCGTGATGTGCGCGAAGGCCGTCGTCGGTGACGACGAAGTGCAGTGCCATCGCAACCGAAAACAGGAGCAGGTTCCCGAGTTCGCGATCCCACAGCAGGTAGCCGACGATCGCGTTGTAGGCGGCGAAGGAACCGACGTGGATCCAGAAAATGCCGTCGCCGGCTCGGTCCGGATCATGGTTCGACCGCTGGGTGAACTGCTCGAGGCCGTAGAAGGTAGCGAATCCGAACAGCGCGATCAGATAGCCGTGGTGTTCGGCGAAGGCGGTCGGGTCCCCGTATTCCGCGAGCGTCACTGCGGCCTCCCCGATGTCCGGCAGGAGATGGACGAAGACGTACGCGACCGAGACGCCGCCGGCGATCGACAGCCACCGGCTTCGGGGGATCCTGCCGCCGATGCCGAGTCGACCGGCGAAGAGATGGGGCAACGTGAGGGCGACTGCAGCCACGAAGACAACCACAGTGTCAGAGCGCGGAGATCCGATCGAGAGCATCGATGGCGACGGTACCACCGCCGTGACCGTAGACCTGTGGCCGGCGATGGATACAGGCCGTAGCTGTCAGTTCCGACCAGCCAGTACCCGGCCTGTGACTGTGGCGAGAAACGGGTCTATCCGGTAGTCTGTCAGTCGTCGACGCCGTGTGGGCGCTCCTCGCCGATCGGCATCGCGTCGCTGACCGTCCCGGCGGTTCGTCGGACGAGTCGGCCGAACGATCGGCGGCGGCTGACGAACAGCGCCGTCCCGAGGACGACGTAGAGGACACTGTACGCGAGCAACAGGTCTGTACTCGAGACCGGGAGCACGACGAGTTCACGGATAATGAGAAACTCAATAACAACCTGCGAGAGGAACAGTCCGAGCAAGACGAGCGCTTCCCGGACGGAGATTTCGAACCGAAGGAGGAGGCCGATCGCGAAAAACGACTGGGCGGCCGTCAGCCAGATCTCCGCGGACTGCTTGAAGTCGAAGGTGAGGACGCCATAGCTGCCAAGCGCGAGGGAGTGGACGACGACGAGCGTCCCGATGAGCAGCGTCCACTGGTTGAGTTTCGACGAGATCAGCGCGTTGAAACCCGCCGTCGACCGCGCCTTGTTCACCAGATAGACGACGACGATGAGTTCCGGTGACTCGGAAGCCAGCGGTGCGGTCCACTGGATCATGAAAAAGGAGGGGATACCGACGTTCTGGCCGAGTTCCTCGAGGCCGTGCGCGAAAGGTTCGACGGCCGTGAAGATCATCGCTCCCGAGTAGGCAAACAGCAAAAGGACAGTCGCGATGCGCCACGGCCGTGAAAACCGCTGTAAGTACGCCGGCACGCCGACGTGTTGGGTCTCGGGTTCGGCTTCGCCGCGGAGAATCACCGCGATATAGCAGACGTACAGGCCGACCAGAAACAGCATGTCGAAGATATCGATCCCGCCGTTAAGCGGGACGAGAAACGCCCAGAGGGTCGCGGCGAGCAGGAACACGATCTCGAGACCGATATCCCGATCGAGGGTGACCACGTCGGCTAGCAACCCGGGCCGCTGTTCGACGGCGGGATCGGTCGATGCGCCCCGGCGGAAGATCGTAAAGAGAGCGATGCCGGCCCAGCCGATGCCGATGAGGATGCGATTCGCGCCGGTCATGTTGGCGACTGCGAGATTGCCGGCCTCGATCCCGCGTTCGGTGCCCGCGAACTGGCCTGCATTCCACGCATACAGGGCGTCGACAGCGTACTCGGGGGCGACTGCGAGCACGGCCAGTACCGCGATCGCGAACGCTCGCGGGACGTCTTTCTCGGCGGTTTCGGCCGCCCACGCGAGCAGAAACGACGACCCAAGGACGGCAAGCCCGGTTACGACCACGGTCCAGAGCGTCGACAGCGTTCGAAGCGCGGCCGGCGCAAACTGAGGGAAGAGATCGGTCGCACTCCAGACGGCGACCCAGGGAAGGGTCAGTGCGAGCGCAGCCGAAATCGCACCGAAGGCTTGTCGTCTCATAGAAGTATCCTGAACTGCGTATTGGTCAAAGTCCTATAAATCGTCCGTGGCAGTGGCAGTAGTGCCTGCTACTGCTGCGGCCCGCGTTCCTCGAAGGGCTGGACGACCACGAACCCCTCCGAGCCCGAAAACTCGAGCTGGTAGGTCTCATCAGAGGACTGGCCAATCATGTTCGAGAGCGCGCTGTCGACGTGGCTGCCGGGCGTCGTGTCGCTCCAGGCGACGGTCGCACTGGGATCGGTGCGAACCGGCGGGCGCAAGACCAGTGGCTCGCCGTGGGTCGTGATCGCAACGCTGCCGGGTCCCTCGAGGAAGACGTTCGTCATGCCGCCGGCCGAAAAGCCCGCGATACTCTTGATCGTCCGGATTTCGTAGTTTACGCTCGACTCGAACGCGAGGACGTCGTTGCCGTTGACCGAGATCGACTGGCCGGCGTCGAGTTCGAGGAGTTGAATCTTCTTTTCTTGATCCGCCAGATAGAGGTGGCCGGTGCCAGTTGCCTCCATCACCGGCGTTCCCTCTCCCGTCGCTTTCTCCTTTATGAATCCCGTAATGCCGCCTTCGGCGGACGATTTCCCCGTGAACGAGATGTCTCCGTCGTAGGCGATCATCGAGCCGGCTTTCGCCATGACGGTTCCGTCGAGGTCGATATCGAGCAGCGTCGAGTTCTCGAGTTGAAACGTCTCGCCGCCAGCTTTCGGTTCGTTTGCAGTAACAAATTCGTCGACGTTCATGATGAGCGAGCCAGATGGCTCTACCGAGCGTTGGGTGGCACCCGTGAAAATAGTTACTCACATCTCAATTTCAGGCCGGCATGAAAGACGGCCGATCGAGACGCACCCAGAAGTCAACAGAAAACCAGGACGAGGACGACCCATCTTGCCAGAATCGGTCGAATGGGTGTTGGATTTCAACGGCCTGAATGTGTAACGCGATGTCGGAATTACGGTGGCACTGAACTTGCGGTAGATGGTTCGTCGCAGAACGGGAGCAGTAGTTCTCCTCGTCGTCTCTCTGATCGTCGCAACTGTGGCCTACGGTGTCCTCACAGTAGGTCGACCGCAGGTCGAATCGGTCGACAACGACTGGGGGACCGTCACGGCCGATCGGACCGAAGTCGAGACGCAGCTCACCGTCGATAATCCGTTGTTGCTCCGGGTTGGCGGCCCCGCAGCGGACATCTCGTATACGGTTTCGATGAACGACATCGAAGTCGCGACGGGAGAGAAAAACGGCATCAATCTTGACGGTGAGGAAAAGACTGTCGCCGTCAGCACGTGGCTCGACAACGACGAGATCCCCGAGTGGTGGGCCTCTCACGTCAACAGAAACGAGACGACGACGGTTCGAGTCGAACCCGACGTCGTCGTCAACTACGCTGGGATCCGGCTCCCGGCGACGGAGTGGACTCGAGCCCAAACGGTTCACACGAATCTGCTCGAGCCGCTCGAAACGAACGAGAGTCAGCGATTGCAGGTAGCCGGCCAAACGCTGCTGGTCGTCGATGAGACGAACGCACAGTGGGGCACCGCTACCGCCACCCGAACGCCGATCAGCGCATCGGCGACGGTAACTAATCCAACGCCGGTTCCGGTGCCGATCACGGAACTTCGATACACGGTCCGACTCAACGGGATCGTCGTCGGGGAAGGCATCGCCGGCCAACAGACTGTCTTACGGCCCAACAACACTCGAACGCTCGAGGCCAGTGCAGCAATCAACAACTCCAAACTCGACGAGTGGTGGGTGACACACCTCCGAAACGACGAACGGTCGACCCTGACGGTCGAATTCACTGCGACGCTTGCCTACGGCGGCGTCCAGCGGACGGTTCCGCTCGAGTTTCTCTCGTACGAGCAGCCGTTCGAAACGGATCTGCTCGGACAGAAAAACGAGAGCACGAACGAGTCTGTAAGCGACGAGACCGGACAAGAACAGGAACAGCCGTCGAGTCAGCGCCAATCGCAACGCATGAGAGACGCGATAGCGGCCCGCTCGAGCGACGAGAATCGGCGATGAATCGGAGCGACGCCACTCGAGTGACACCCGTAGATCGGCAAGGAAAACGACATGACAGAGACGAGAGGGGAGTCACCGGGTGGTTGCAATTGGGGTGGAAGAATCGCGCCCGTCACTCAGCGTCCCGTTTTGTGGGAGTGTCAGCATGACGATGGTTCCGCGGGACTGTGCGTCCTCGAATCGAATCGTGCCGCCAGCTTCCGTGACGATGTGATCGACGAGCCACAGTCCCATGCCGTTGCTGTGTAAGAGCGCGTCGATCTCCGCGTCCCCCGCGATTACCTGCCGTTCCGCGGCTGGAATCCCCGGGCCGTTGTCTTCGACCCGGATTTCGACCGCCCGGTCCCGGGAGCGGGCGCTGATCGTCACCGCAGGCGTTCCGTGCTCGGTGTGAACGATGGCGTTCTCGACGACTTCCATGATCGCCTGCTCGAGTTCCGGCAGCGTGCGGAGCACGAGGTCGGCCGGGATGTCGATCGTGATATCGGCCCGAGGATACTGCTGCTCGAGGTGGCTCACGATATCGTCGACGACGGCCGACAGCTCGAGTGTCGTTGTCGTCGACGGCGCAGACAGGAACTGGACGATCTCACGTTGCTTGTCGGCCTGGGCAAGCAAGTGATCGCTCGCGTCGACGATCCGGCCAGCCATCGACGCGATGTCGTCGGTGTCGTCGGACAGCTCTTGGATCATCTCGGCGTTGCCCGCGATCACGTTCACCTCGTTGCGGATGTTGTGTCGGAGCACGCGGGCGAGCACCTGAAGCTGCGTGACGCTCTGGTGGAGGTCGCTCTCTAGCTGTCGTTGATAGACCTTCTGATCGGTGATGTCGCCGTGGATCGCGACGAAGTTCTGGATCGTCTCGTCCTCTCCGAAGATCGGCGCGATCGTTTGGTGGATCACGTATCGGTCGCCGTCTTGACGCTCGTTGACGATCTCTCCCTCCCAGACGTCCCCCGCGAGAATTGTCGACCACAGCTCGTCGTAAAACGCCTCGTCGTGCTCGCCGGAGTTGAGAAGTCGGGGATTCCGCCCGCGGGCTTCGGCTGCCGAGTAGCCCGTGATCGCCTCCCACGCGCTGTTGACATGCTGAATGGTGCCGTCTCGGTCCGTGATCAACACGGCATGGCCCGAGTAGTCGGCCGCCTTTTTGAATTTGCGGGCCTCGGCTTCGCGCTTTGCCAGTGCTCGATAGAGCGTCTTCTGTGGCTCTTTGATCCCCATCTTCACGACAGACAGGTAGATCAGATAGAACGAGGCGAGCTTGAGGAAGTGCCCAACGGCGTTGGAAATCCCGTAGACATCGACATAGAACGTAAACGCGAGTTCCGCGCCCATCGTCAGCAGTATCGAGCCGGCGAGAAACTGGAAAAGACGCCGGTTGAACGTCTCCCGTTGGCCGTAGAGGAGACCGAGGCTGGCCGCGAAGAGGGCGATAACGACGTATTCGCTGGCGACCTTGACTCGTGTCAGGCCACTCCCCTCGACGTACATCTGTGGGAACCAGTCGACGACGAAGATCGACCCGAGCCCGAGGGCGACGACGGCAGCATAGCCCATCACTAGCGCACACAGCGTGTTCCCGGTCCACTCGAGGGCGTCTCGATCGCCACGGACGAGGCCGACTGTCCCCGCAGCCAAAAGCGAGCCTGCCTCGAGATACCGCCCCAGGACCCAGAGCTGAGTCGGCAGATTCGGACCAGTGCCGGGGAAGACTCCCATGCCTTTGTACGTGAGAACGTGAAGCAGATCCACGCCGCCGACGAACAGATAGCTGACGCCGAGAATTACCAGAAACGACCGGTCAAGTTCTTCGCGTGCGTTCCAGGTAATGAGGAACACGACGGCGGCGATGAGAATGCTGACCAGTTCGACGAGGCTGTGAAAGAGCAGGAAGTTCTGCATCTGGATGACAGATAGCACACCGACGCCACCGGCCACCCCAACGAGAGCGCCCGCGTGCGTTCGCCACCAGGACACCATGCTACTGACAGCCACCTGTACGCTCTCCCGTCCCAGCGTGTCGCTATAAGAACATCGACTGGCGTCTGCAGCGAGGATCCGGATCGCGGTGTCGCGTCTTCGGGGTCGGGTGAGACGGGCTGCTGTCCCGCTGTCCCGGCCCGCCCGCAGTGCGGGTTGCGGCCGGCCGGCACTGACCGACAGGAGTCCGCATGAGACAGTCGGCTGCTGGGTGCCGGTCGAAGACGCGGCTGTCGGGCAAAATCAGTACTTTCACTGTCCAAACGACGAATACACACTCGATGAAGACCAAGCGCCTGTTTCTTCTCCTTATCGCGCTTATCGCAGTGGTCCTCTCTGCCTCCGTCGTCGTCGGCTTTCAACACCACAAGGACGCCCTCTACACCCACGAGCGAGAGGAACTGGACCATGCGACGATGCACGTCCAGTCCCAACTCGACGGACAACTCGGCGCGCTCCAGCGCACCACCGAGATCGGAGCGACGAACCCAGAACTGACGCGCCACGGGAGCACGTCCCAGCGCCGGGCTCTCGAGACGTTCGTCGAGCAGTCGTCGTTTGCCGGTGCGTCCGTCATCGCCGCCAACGGGACGATGACGACCATCGTCGCCGACTCCGGCAGACCAAGCGCCGCCGTCGGCGACGACTTCAGCAACCGCACCTACTTTCGGCGTGCGATGGACGGCGAGACCTACGTGAGCGAGCCGATCGAAGCCAAATCCGGGAACCTTATTCTGACGATCAGTACGCCGCTGTCCGAGAACGGCACACGCGGTGGCACGCTCAACGCGGCGTTTCACTTAGAACACGGAGACTTCTTCCCACAGTTTGCGTCGACGCTCGAGGACGAACAGGGGTTGACGATCGAGTCACAGTCCGGCGAGCGAATTTATACGGCCGCGCCATCGCCGAACGCCGACCTGATGGAACGCCAGACGACGCTCTCGGAGACCGGCTGGACGATCACCGTCAGTGAGAGCCGGGTTCCGATACAGGAGCGGAGCCAAGAGCTCTCCATGCTCCAGGGCAGCGCACTCGTGTTCGTGCTCGGTACGCTCGCCCTGTTCGGGTGGTGGGTCTACCGGCGGAACCTCGCGCAACTCGAGGCGTTGCTGGCCGGCTTCGAAGCGGTCGAAAACCAGGAGTATCAGACACGCATCACGCTCGAGGGTGCCGACGAGTGGCAACGCATCGAGCGCGGGTTCAACCAGTTGTGTCGGACGCTCGACGGCCACATGCGCGACCGACAGGCGTACGAACGACGACTCGAGAAACAGCGTGACGACCTCGAGACACTGAACCAAGTGTTGCGCCACGACATCCGCAACGACCTCCAGATCGTACTCGCCTATGCAGATCTGCTGGCCGACCACGTCGAGCCGGGCAGCGACGGCGAGGACTATCTCGAAACGCTGCAAGACAGCACGTCGCAAGCGGTCGAGTTGACGAAAACGGCACGGGAGATGGCCGACGTGATGCTCGCGAACGCTGACGGGCAACGCCAGATACGTCTCCGCCCCCTCATCAGGGACGTTGTTGCAGACGTCCAGTCACAGTACGCTGACGCGGATATCGCCGTCGCGGAGCCACTCCCTGAGACGGCCGTGCTGGCAAACGACATGCTCGAGTCAGTCTTCCGAAACCTGGTGAAAAACGCCGTCCAGCACAACGACAAGGCGGTTCCCGAGGTGACTGTCTCAGTGCGCGACGACGCGAGCGGCGTCACCGTTCGCGTCGCGGACAACGGTCCCGGCATCCCCGACGCACAAAAAGACGAGATCTTCGGCAAAGGCAAGCGCGGACTCGATAGTGCCGGAACTGGACTCGGCTTGTACTTGGCCCAGACCCTGGTCGACGCCTACGGCGGCGACATCTGGGTCGAAGACAACGACCCCGAGGGAGCCGTCTTCGTGGTCACGCTCCCCAAAGCCGAGTAGCGCGCTCATCACCCCTTCGTGGTCGAGCTTTTTGCAACTGTGACGTGTCGTTTCGAGTATGCCAGTGTCTGACTTCCGCGGAGCCTGGTCCGAACCCGAGGTCGAGACCTTCTTCCAGGAGACGACAGTCCCGATCCGGCTCGCGACCCAGCGACCCGACGGCTCGCTGTGGATCGTCGCGCTGTGGTATCGCTACCACGAGGGCACCCTCGAGTGTGCGACCGGTGCCAACGCAGCGCTCGTTCGCTTCCTCCGGGACGATCCGGCGGTTGCCTTCGAGGTCTCGACCAACAACGTCCCCTACCGCGGAGTGAGGGGGAACGGAACCGCTTCCCTCGCGCCCGATACCGACAAGACGGTCCTGCGGGCGCTCCTCGAGCGGTATCTCGGCGGGACCGACTCGGCGCTCGCCGCGTGGTTGCTCGACGACGACCGCGAGGAGATCCGGATTCGGATCGACCCTCACGAAATCTATAGCTGGGATTACAGCGAGCGCATGGCTGACTCGAGCGAGGACACGGCCTAGCGGTGGGAGAGAAAATCGGAGTATGGGACGATCGAGTCCCGCGAACGAAACTGAAACGGACGGGACCGCGCTGGCCGATCAGTCGTCGTCAGCGCTCGGTGCGACCACTTTCGGGTCGTCAGAGTCGTCAGCACGCGGGAAGTGGCCGATCGTTTCCTCGCGGAACGCTTCCTCGTCGAACTCGTAGTCGTCGCCGAGGAAGTCGAGCAGCGTGTGCGTGTCCCGCATGGCGTTTTTGAGACACGTCGAGGCACCCGGCGACGGCGTGATGTTGAAAATGATGTCGTCGCCGACGATTTTGGCCTCGCCCATGTCGAGCGATTTGTTCTTCGTGTCGACGATCTGTGGCCGGACGCCACCGTAGCCTTTGGCGCGTTCGATGTCATCGAGTTCGACGGTCGGGACGACCTTCTGGACGTGAGGCAGGAACTGCTTCCGGCCGACCTCGGGGATGTCATAGAGGAGGTTCCGGAGCACGTACGGCAGCAGGATGCGGTCCGAGAGGATGTTGGCGTAACTGAGGAACGCCGCGGCGTTCAGACCGAACACGTCGAGGAAGTCTTTGACCGTCGAGATGCGGCCGCGCTCGAGCGTCGGCACGAGCTTTGCGGTCGGCCCGAAGCGGGTGATACTGCCGTCGTGGACGTCCGCGTCGCCGTGGACGGCCGCGAAGGGCAGTTTCTTCATCTGGAGCGTGTAGACCTTTCCGTTTAGGAGGCCGTCGTCGGTGTCGGCCAGGAAGAAGCTCCCGGCGATGGGGAGCAGGACCTTGTCCTGCCCGTAGCCGAGTTCCTTCGCCATCTGCAGGCTGTGCGAGCCGGCAGCGACGACGGTGGCGTCACAATCGAAGCGCCCGCGGTCGGTCTCGATCGTGTAGCCGTCGAGCGTCGGCGTGATGTCTGTGACTTCCGTGCCGGTGTAGACGTCGACGTTTGCCTCCTCGCGGGCTTCGTCGACGAACGACTTCGACGTCTCGCCGTAGTCGACGACGTAGCCGTCGGGCGTCTGCAGGGCGAGCATCTCCTTGTTGGGGTCGCGGCCCTCGACGACCTTCGGCTCGAGGTCGGCGATCTCCTCGCGGCCGATCGGCCGGAGTTTCGGGAAGAGGTCGCCGAAGCCTTCGTCCTCGTATCGTTCCTCGAGTTCGGCGACCTCCTCGTCACCGACACCGAGGACCATCTTGCTGCGCTTGGAGTGCATCTCCCGGTCGGGGTCGTGGTTCTCGAGATACCCCGCGAGGAGCTCTGCAGCCTCTTTGACCTCTTCGGCCTTCTCGAGCGTGTAGTTGGTCTCGATATCTCCGAAGTGGAGGGTCTGGGAGTTGTTGGTATGGTGGGAGTTGATCGCTGCGATCTCCGATTCCTTCTCGATCAGTGCGATCGAGTCGATATCAGTGAACTTCGCGGTCGTGTACAGAAGGGATGCGCCACTGATACCGCCGCCGACGATAACTAGGTCGTATTTACCAGACATTATTGGGTTGTGTGGGTCGGTACTGCATACGCTCGACTCCAGACCTATAACTCATATTTTTTTGTCCTCGTTTTCGACAACTGTCTATATTGGAATCGACGACTGTAAGCTTAGCGCCGAAATCGCACAGAGAGTGGCGCTGTCGGCCGATACGTTGATCAGTTCGACTGATCATCAGCACAGCCGACAACTTCAGCAGTGGATAGTCGTGCGTCCACTGCCGTTTCTCACCCAGTGTCTCGGTACGTATCTCAACACGATATCGACAGTCGACGTACCACGACGTGACTCCCCATCGCGCATGCGTCGCTTGTCTCCGTGATGGGTCACTCGCTCGAGTCGTCCTGCTGATAGATGACGTGGCCACAGGCCTTGCAGTGGGAGGCGTCCCGGTCGTGAGACGACAGCCCACAGTTCGGACACGTGACGTCGACTTTGTCCCTGTGGCTCCACTCACGGACGATCTTGCTCGCCTGCCACGGAAGGACGATGATGCCCGTCAGGATCGCTGCCACCGTGATCCATCGCCCCGCGATCGTGACCGGGACGATATCGCCGAATCCAACCGTCGATAGTGCGACCACGACGTAGTAGAAGGCATCACCGAACGTGGCAATCGCCGGGTTAGCGGCTCGTTCGGCGCTGTAGAACAGCCCGGCGGAGACAAAAAACAGGACCAAGACCGTCAACAGCAACTTCAGCGCGCGCAAGGCATTGTCCGAGATCGTCCCGAAGAAGAACTCCGCGTCCTGCGTGAACCGATAGAAGCGAAGCGCACGCAACACCCGGAGCACGCGAAGGAAGCCGATGTTGACGATCGTCGTCCCCGGGATGAGCAACACGAAAAACGTCGGAAGGATCGCGATCAGGTCGATCAGGGTGTAGGGGTTGAGAACCTCCTCAAAGCGATTCGCAGCGCCGTACAGTCGCAGCAGGTACTCCACCAGAAACACGACGGCGATCCCGACCTCGAGTTGCCAGAGCGTCGCCCGAAGCGCGGCCGGAAGCGCGTAGGTCTCCGCGACGAAGAGGGCGACGAACACGACGTTCAAGACCAACAGCGCGATGTCGATCGCTTTTCCAAGCGGCGTCCGGTGATCGATCAGGTAGAAGCGGACGATCTCCCGACGGTCGCGACTCCCAGGCGACAGTTCGGCCGGCATTCGATGGAAGTCTCCGGGGGCGAGCCATGTAGGCCCTCGGATCCGCGAACGGAACGCGACGCGAGTCTCCTGCGGCGTTCGACGTCGTCTTGACTGCTGTCCGGCAGGATGAATTCACCGACGGGCACCACTCGCCAGTCACATGATCACGTCGCTGCTGACAACGAAACACTCAGTTACAACGGACTACCACGGCTGTGTATCCACCGGGTATTATCCCGTCCGCGTGGAGGAGTGCAGTGATGAGTGCGGCGCTCGAGTTTTTGTATCGCGTCCTTGCACTACTCGCTCTCGCGCTGGCGATCAGGGTCGTCGTCGACGTCTGGATCGAGACCCCGTACTCGATTCTCCTGATTCTGGTCGGGGTGGGAATTTCGATCCTCCCCATCGACGTCGGGCTTCGGCTCTCACACGACGTGATCATGGCTCTCGTGCTCCCGCTTATTCTGTTCAACGGGGCGATCGAACTGAATCGCAGGGTGTTGCGCGAGAACATCGTCGTGCCGCTTGTTCTGGTCGTAGTCGGGATCCCGCTGGCGGTTGCACTGCTCGGCGCGGCGACGGCCGCGGTATTCGGACTTCCGGTGCTAATTTCGCTGTTGCTGGCCGGGATCGTGGTGCCGACGGATCCGATCGCCGTCCTCTCACTGTTCGAGGAGATCGACGCACCGGAGCGATTGTCAGTTATCGTTGACAGCGAGAGCCTGTTCAACGACGGGGTCGCGGTCGTCATCGTGAACGTCCTGCTCGTGCTCATCGCCGAGCGCCCAACGCCGACGGGCAGCTCCGAGATCGCCACCACAGTCGTGCTCGATCTCTTCGTCGTCGGCGTCGGCGGCTTCCTCATCGGGGGCGTCCTCGGATACACCGCCACGCAGTTCATCAGTCGCGTTCCCGAACGCATGGCGATTCTCCTCAGTACCGTCCTGGTTGCCTACGGGAGCTACGTCCTCGCTACGAGCGTGGTCGGCGTCAGCGGCATCCTCGCAACGGTGGGCGCGGGCCTGTTCATGGAGACGACCGCAAGCGAGGGGATCGAGATCGATCCCGACATCCTCGAGTTCGTCCGCGACACCTGGGAGGGCGGCGCGTTTCTCCTGTCGACGCTGGTCTACGTCCTCATTGGCGCACAGGTCCCGATCGACAGTCTGGTCAGACGGCTGGAGTACATCCTCGTTGCCGCCGTGCTCGTCTTGGTCGTGCGAGCGGTGGTCGTCTACAGCCTGGTTGGCATCATGAACGTGATTGCCACGCCGAAGACGCCACCGAGCTATCAACACATGCTCGTCTGGGGAGGATTACACACCGTCGTCCCTATCGCACTGGCACTCGGGCTGCCCGCGGGGCTGCCGCGCCGCGACTTCATTCAAGCGGTGGTCTTCGGTGTCGCGGTAACCGGTGCGCTCGTACAGGGACTACTGATGCCGACCGTTCTCCGCGTGACAGGGATCCGAGAGCGGGCGTCGCGGGTCAGCACTCTCGACAGGACGGAATGACGATCCCGACCGCGAACAGGCCGGCGGCGAATCTGACATTGACGCGTGAAAGTGAACGAGAGAGACCACCTAGACTTTACGTGTTCGTCGGCAGTAGTACACGTGAATTCTACAGAGGTCCGTCGCCAGTGGGCAGAGCGGTCCGGCGAGTACTCACCGGAATATTACGCCTACTACGGGCCGGACGAGACGAGCGAGACGATCCACAGTATTCTCGAGCGCCTCGTCGGCCGAGACGCATCCATCCTCGAGCTCGGCTGTAGTTCGGGCCGTCACCTCGCGCATCTCCACGACCATGGCTTCGAAACCGTGTCGGGGATCGACGTCAACGACGACGCGTTCGACGTCATGGCAGAGGCCTATCCCGAACTTGCCGCCGACGGAACGTTCTATCACGACTCGATCGAAGCCGTCGTTGGCGAGTTCGACGACAACCAGTTCGACGTCGTTTACTCGGTCGAGACGCTGCAACACCTCCACCCGGACGTCGAGTGGGTGCTCGAGGATCTGACTCGAATCAGTGGCGACCTCCTCATTACGATCGAAAACGAAGGCGAGGGTGATCGGTCACCGGAATCGGACCCCGACGTGAGCTACGTCAACGACGAGTTCCCGCTGTACCACCGCGACTGGAACCGTGTGTTTACCGCGTTGGGCTGCGTCGAGGTCGAGACCACGTCCGGCAAGCGAGATACGGTTCGAACGTTTCGCACGCCACAGGCGTAGCCCAGCTGGTGTACGATGCGAGCAGTTTGGCGAGTGAACAGCAGTCGGCTGGCCGCGCCGAACTCGTGGATAGTCATCCGCTCGGTCACGCTGTCGAGACCGAATCGATCTGTGTCGCCTGTTCGGCACGCCGCTTGATCCCCGTGAGCGTCTTCCGTTCCATGACGAAGTGCGCTGGCTCCCAGAAGAGGTAGTTGGTGATCGCGCGCAGCGGCGACCCCTCCGAGAACGGGCCGATCGACGACTGTCGCGGCTTCGATCGCATGCGTGCGAACAACCGCGTCGTGTCCTCATCGATCGGCTCGAGAACGAACGCCCACGTCCACGCCGGCGATTCGCCGGGCGGCCTGAGAACGAGCGCTCGCTCGGGGTCAAGATGCGCCACCGTCGGTGCCGATTCGGGTGATGAGCCGGGATAGTCTTCAGGTGCCAGCCTGATGGTGTCACCCTCCTCGAGATCCTGAAGCTCCGGTACGATTCGATCGACGGTGTGAATGTCGGCACCAACGGCGTTCTCGAGCCAGTCGTAGCTGTAGAAGCCGCCGCGCCCCTGACCGAGCTGGACGAGCCACGGCCAGACCGCCTCAGTTGGGGCATCGATCTCGATCGCGTGGGTGACCTGGTCCGTCGCGTCCGGGAGCAGATCGTCACCGGGCAGGGGTGCCTGGACGTCGCTTGCAGGGACTCCCCAGCGACGGTGCCAGGGCCGAACCCCGAAGTGGTACGCGCTCGCGAGGACGAGTATGGCCGTCGCAATGAGTCGGGTACTGGGCCAGTTTGAACGGTCGCGATTGTCCTCGTCGGCACTGGGCTCTGTCGCGTCCCGACTCCCCTGTCTCTCCGCATCAGCTTTGATGCGCTCGAGTGCGCGTGACATCAGATAGCCTGCGAACGGCCCGATGACCCGCCAGTACCATCGGAAGTTGCGGCGAGCGCGTTCGTCGGTCGTCGCCGTGCGCGCCTCGTAGGACAGCAACGTCCGCCCCTCGCCGTCCGATCGGACGGAGAGACTGATCGCGAGTTTCACATAGCCCGGCTCGTCGAAGGCTGCAAACGCGTCCGGCTCGATCTGTCGCCACTCGATTGCCGGCTGCCAGAATTTTCCGACTGCACCGAAGACGAACTCCTCGCCGGGCACGTCCTCGAGGTGCAGCCACTCATCGGTCTTTGGCACGTCGGCGAACCGAAGCTGGTCGGGTTCCGGTTCCCCGGAGACACCCCGAAGACGCTGTGACACCACCATCGGGGCGGTTCGCAAGCGCCCGAGGGCGCGGACGATCGATCCGGTATCCAGCAGATCAGCGGTGAGCATTGCGTCATAGGTCGTCTCGGGATCGGCGTCCACGACAGCATGTCGGACCACCGTGACGTCGAACTCGGGCAGGTGCCGATCGATCAGCATCGAGGTATCGGCCGAGGCTGACGCACTCGCACTGTTTCCGAACGCGGGCCCTATCATTGCTCCGTGTTCACGTCCAACGGCAACCGTAATAGAAGGTGACCTGAGACCGGCCGTGGTGTGCTGGCAGGATCATACGGACTGCTGTCAGTGGGTTTCGGCCCACTCACAGCCCACCATGCGAGTGCGCCGGGAACTCGGGACAGTAACCCGTGTCAGAGCGTTTCGATATACGGTTCGATGTCTTCGTCGGAGACGTCACGCCCGTGGACATCCTTCAAATGAGACCGTGCGGCCTCGTATATCGACTCCTCGAACTCGCTGTAGACGACCACGTCGCAATCCGCAACGTCACGACACTCGAATCGATACCGTTCCGTGACCATGTGTGAGAGACCAGCGCAAGCGCCATGTAGCTGCTGCCCGCACGAGCGTGGGACGCCTACGACCGCCCACGCAGCATTTGTGCACTGCTCACGATTGACAGTACATGGTGGAGATGGAGGCCGTGATCTCGATTCTCGCTGGTGGCGTCACCGCGCTATTCGCCGTCTTCCTCACGTTCTACTTGCGGAATCAGTGGCAGGAAATTCAGTCGCTGCGGGCGATCCAGACCGAACTCGAGCAAAACACCGAACGAATGCGGGATCTCGCCACGCTCCTCACGGGCGACTTGCAGCGCCAGCAGGTTGACCTGCCGATCGAGGTTCCTCCGGGAACGAGACTGGAGATCAGATACGTCGTCTCGTTTCCGAGTTCCCTCTCGACGACGGCGTTTGACCAAGTAAAGCACACTGGCATGTTCCTTCGCCTCTCGCTCGACGTTCGCCGTTCGCTGCTCGAGGTCTACGATACGATCGACCGAATCAATCGGCTGCGACAGCACAGAGAGCGCATTCAGTGTCAGAGATTAGGCCTCGGCACTCATAGGGCTCGTCACGACCGGATGCCGAGTCCGGCTCGGAGCGGGTGCATCGTCATCGGCCATGCGAACGTAGCGCCGTCGCTCCAAAGACGGTTTGGATTCGACAGAACAGCACTCAGCTTACGCTGCTTCGTCGGTTCGACCGGGCGCAAACGCCGCGTTCCACTCGTCGACCAGATTCTCGAGTCGCGCCCGGTTGCGATGGGAGAACATCCGGGGGGCGCGATCGGTCGCCGTTCGCGGGTCCTCGAGCGGGGTCGTGGTCGTGCTCGCGGGTGTCGCTCGCGTTCGGTCGGTCGTCGGTTCGGGTTCGGGCTCGGATCGGGTCAGGTATTCTGTGTGCATGTCGGTCGGGTGGAAATGTCGTCGAAATCGGTACTGGTCGGCAATGAACTCAGGCTGCTACGTGTACGACCGACATCTGTACACCCTCATACCGCCCCCATGGTTATAAAAGTTCATGATAAACCTCATCTCGAGCAAATGGTGTCAGAAATCAACTACCATGGTAGAGGATGTCACTGGCGGGATAGCAGTCGAGCCGCGTTCGGGACTGGGAGGTGGCCGACTGGAATCGATGCGATGGCCGTGACGAGCGAGTCGCTGCCGCCGTGACGGACGTCGGTTTCGTGGGACCGGCGCGAAACGAGGCCGACTATTTTCCAGGGCGTCTCGCGAGCCGAGGTTCTGGGCAGTCAGGGCTGACGCTTTTCTCGATCGCCGTCGACGATCTCACTGTGTCGACCGTTCCACCGGAGGCAGAACGATTGCTCGAGCGCGAGTCGCTGATGGCCCATCTGGGAACCTGCGTCGAGGGGCGACCCCACGTCGCGCCGGTCTGGTATCGATACGCCGACGGGGTCGTCGAGATCGTGACGACGGGCCGAAAGCTGGCGAACATCAGGCAGAATCCGCGGGTTTCCCTCTCGATTCAGAAAGACATGGCAGGACAGGCACGCTGGATGGTATCGCTACTCGGAACCGCGACGGTGATCGACGACGAGGACGAAACGGCCGCGGCCCGCCGCTGGATCAACGAGAAGTACGGCGCGGGACCTGATGCCTACGCCGAAAACACGCTAGTTCGGGTCGAGGTTGGCTCGGCGACCTACCGGACCTACGACGACGAGATCGAGTAACGCTCGTCGGACTGCGCTCGCTTCAGTTCTCGAGTCGTTCGCGTGCGGCCGCGACGACGAGCGGAAGCGTGATCGTCGCGTCGGCGTAGACCGAGACGTTCTCGGCGTCTTTCTCGAGTTTGCCCCACGAGCGGGCCTCGTCTAAGGTTGCACCAGAGAGCCCGCCGGTCTGTTGGGGATCCATCGTCAGCTGAACGGCGTAGTCGTAGGCATCGGGCGAGACGAGCATCGTCTGGAGGGTGAAGTTCTTCGGGACGCCGCCGCCGACGACGAACGCGGCGGCCTCGTCGGCGTGGTAGGCGATGTCCGTCAGCGGCGTCATGTCGGCCAACGCGTCCAGCGAGAAGTCCGACGTCTGGGAGTACATCCACGCCTGCAGACCAAGCACGGAGTCCTGGACGGCGGGGCAGTAGATCGGCACGTCGTTTTCGTAGGCCGCGGCGGCGATGCCGGGATCTTCGTGGACATCGTCGCGCTCGTTGACGTCGGCGTTGGCCCGCCCGAGTTCCTCGGTAAGGCGCTGGATCGAGACGACGCCGTCCTCCTCGAGGACCGGGAAGACCTCATCGCGCAGGTGCGATTCGAACGTCGCGAAGAACTCCTGTGGAAGATAGACGTTATAGATGCGGTCGACACCCTCGTCGCGCAGTTGCTCGTCGTGTTCGCGTTCGGTCTTGCCCTCGGCCGTCACCTCGCCGTGGTGATGTTTGCCGCCGATGGCCTCGATGGCGTCGTGGGTGAGGTTCGCCCCCGTCGTGACCAACACGTCGATGTAGCCGTCGCGGATGAGATCGGCGACGATCGCTCGCATGCCGGTCGGCACCATCGCGCCCGCGAGGCTGAAGAAGACGGTCACGTCGTCGTCGAACATCGCTTCGGTGATGTCGACGGCCTCGTGGAGGTTCGCTGCGCCGACGCCAGCATTGCCATACTCGTCGGCGAGGTCGCCAACCGTCATCCCGGCCCGGACTTCGGCGTGGCCGATCGGATCGTGCGAGAAGGTCTCACGCTCGGGCTCGTGGTGGCCATCCGCGTCGCCGTCGGCGGCGTCACTGTCGTGATCGTGCTCGTCGCTCATGTTTTCGCATGCGCGAGCCACCGGTTTCAACGTCGCGGTTCGGGTCGTTTCGTCGCCTCGAGAGAGCCATAGAATCGCTCACCCACAATGCGAACCGATCACTGGTAGTTACATCAGAAATATACGGTTATCTGAATCTGGTGCAAGATATAGCGCGCGTATCTGTTATGAATATTGAGATGTGGTTGATTCCCTACCAAAGACGGATTTTACCGCTAAGCTATTCAGGGACTCAAGATGCATCACCTATTTTTCCTCTTTGCTTGTCCGTTTTTACACAGCCCTATATGAATGTGATTTAGGCCTCCGACTGTGTCGTAATGTCCTATACCGCTAATTTGGCCGACCGACCCGATGTGTTGACGTAGAATGATTACCTAAATTGTCTGTGCGTGAACAAGTATTTATACGTTGACGGATTTTCTTCTTTGTATGACAAAATATGAGCGGGCTAACTCAAATTGTCCTAAATGTGGCTCTTCCGACACCCACCTTGACGTTACGAGAGATGTGTTCCATTGTGCAGATTGTGAGTATTCAAACCCGATCGAAGAAGTTGTAGACTAAACCGATCTACTATGAGTGAATCAAATACCCTTTTGTCGAAGGTATGGAAGAGAAAGATTTCAGCCTTTGCTATCCTGCTGTTGATATTATTAGCAGGGGCAGCTATTGCCGAATGGTTGGGGGCAATCAACATAATTCAGAGCAGCGAGACACCACCATATCAGATTGACACAGCCTCTCAACTGATTGGTGCAATTGGATCAATTCTACTTACTATTGGATTGGTTGTATTGTACGATAAGCAAGCTTCAGTTGCAAAACAGCAGGCATCCATTCAAGAGAATCAAGAAGAGTTGATGCAGGCAGACTATGAGCCGAAACTAAAGGCTAGTCTCGGATTTAAAGAGGTTCAGACTCTCCAATTTGAAATTCATAACTCAGGCAAAGCCGCGGCCCACGATGTCCAATTAAGGTGGGAATATGGTGAGCAACAATTTTCATGGGGAAAGTCTGTTATGCCATCTGGCGATATGACTGGGTTTCCACTTAAGAATAAGAATGATGATTGGTTATTTGGACCAGATGAGACTAGAGAATTCTTCGACAAATTAGATGGCTCGAATATTATATATAAAATAAAATGTAATGATATCTTGGACAATACCCACGAATTCGAGGGTATGATAGATGCTATTGATATAATCGACTCTCAAACGAACCCTCCAGCGTTCACAAATCGAGATGATATGGTCGACGAGCTCTCGGATATTGACTCAACACTACAGAAAATCCACAAGGAAATTAGACCATCTCCACTGGATCGCCTGAAAAGCCGAGGAAAACTTACCACAGAGGAATCTGATGTAGAAGAACCGACGGAGGATGAAGAGAATAATTGAGCTCAGTCGATAGTATTACCGAATTACTAAATCTACTCGACTGCAGACAAACGAGTTACCAAATCTGAGTGGAGATACTTCATCATCGTCAAACTCTTATAACGAAGCTAGACAAAATCATTGTACTAGTCAAATCCACCTAATATTGCACCTACTTATATGAGAAATTATTCATATGGCGTCCGTTCCGGAATGTCACTCACCTGTACTTACTGCTCGAGGTGACTACAGTCCCGTCGGTACGTCGAGATACGTCGTCTCGAGCCCCCACTCATCAACCAACTCTTGCAGCGAACGAACCCCGAACGTCTCCGTGGCGTAGTGGCCCGCGAGGAAGACGTGAATGCCCGCCTCCTTGGCCTCGTGGTAGACTTTCCCTTTCCCTTCGCCGGTCACGAGCGCGTCCGCGTCGGCCGCGACAGCCTCGTCGAGCCAGTCGACTCCGCTGCCGGTAACGATCGCGACGTCCTCGATCTCGTCGGGGCCGAAATCGAGCACTGGAACGGGCCTGCCGCCCGTGTCGAGGGCGGCCTCGAGGCGCTCGCGCAACTCGTCGGGGCTGTAGGGGTCGGGTGCCGCCCCGAGCTGACCGATATACTCGGGACCGAGTTCGCCGAACGGCGTGCGGTCCTCGAGCTCGAGCACGTCGGCGACACCGGCAGCGTTGCCCAGTTCTTGGTGGCCATCGAGCGGCAGGTGTGAGACGTACAGCGCGAGGTCGTGCTCGAGCAGCGGCGCGAGTCGGTCGTAGGTCTGGCCGGTAATGCGGTCGATCCCGCCCCACGAGAGGCCGTGGTGGACGACCAACAGATCCGCGTCGGCTGCAATCGCCTTCTCGAACGTCTCGCGGACGCCATCGACGGCGAACGCCACGTGCTCGATGTCGGCTTCGTCCGGGCCGACCTGCAGGCCGTTCGCGCTCGCATCGAGGTCGGCGTAGTCTGCGGTTCGGAGCTCTTCGTCGAGTCGGTCGACGACGCGCGAGAGTTGCATGGTCGGCTCTTGTGCGACGGTTGCCTTGTAACCGAGTGCTTCATCCCGTCGGCCGAATGTATCAGTGCGGGCGACTCGAGCGCGCGTCGGTTCGAACCAAAAAACGGGCTTGGGCTACATGAGGTAGAACAGCGGGAACAGAATCACCCAGACGATGTCGACGAAGTGCCAGTAGAGCCCGAAGTACTCCACCGGCCGGTCGTCCTCGAGATAGGCGTTGACTGTCAGGACCCGATAGACCATGAACCCGGCGATGAGCAAGCCGAGAATGACGTGGAAGGCGTGCAGGCCCGTCGTCACGAAGTACATCGAGTACTCGAGGTCGGTAAACCAGTAGATGTCGTGGGCGAACTCCTGGCTCCACTCGTAGCCCTTGACCGCAAGGAACGTGAGTCCGAGTGCCAGCGTCGCGCCCAGCGACGCCAGCAGGCCGCGTTTGTTTCCGCGTTCAGCCATGGTCAACGCGAGGACGACCGTGAAACTCGAGGTCAACAGCACGTAGGTGTTGATCAGTCCGACGATTGCAGATGGGGGGACGGGTTCGATCTCACCCCAGCCCGTGCTGAGGCGCATGAAGACGTAGCCGCCGATGACGGCTCCGAAGACGACGACGTCCGACGCGAGGAAGAACCAGACACCCATCTTGGTCGTGTCGACGCCCTCGAACGGCCAGCGTTCGGCGATCTCCATCTCCGGTGCGTGGAACTGCTCGCGGCCGTACTCGAAGAGCGTGTATCCGAGGATGCCGACGCCGACGACCGAAAGCACGGGATAGAGAATATTCGGCCCACTCGGCGGCGGGAACCCGGCGAATTCCGCCCCGCGTGCGGTTGCGAACTCGGCAACGAAGGGAGTCAACCCCGACAGTCCGAGGAAGGTAACGAACATCCCGATCCCGATCCCGAACGGCCAGATACTCGCGTGATCCTCGTGTTCGGTCTCGAGCGATTCGGCCTGTCCCGTCCGGCTGTGGGCAACCGCACCGCCATCGGTCGCGGTCGCGTCGTCGACGAACTCGAGGCTTCCACTGGCGTAGCTGGGCCGATTGGGCCAGTTTTCCAGCGGCGGGGGCGAAGTCGTCGCCCACTCGGCAGTACGTGCGAACTGCCACGGGTTGTCGGGTGCGTCCGGTCCCGAGCGGATGCTCTGTGCCAGCGTGATGAAGACCAGCAGGATCGACAGGGCGAGGACGAACGCGCCAACGGTCGCGAGCTGCTGGTAGAGCTGTGCGCCTTCGTTGTAGTGGAAGACCCGGCGAGGCGTCTCCCAGGCCAGAAACATCGGGAAGTACAGCAGGTTGAAGCCGACGAAGTAGACGGCGAAGCTGAGCTTCCCCAGCCGCTCGTCGTACATCTTCCCGGTGATCTTCGGCCACCAGTAGTAGAGGCCACCGATCAGCGCGGTGACACCGGAGACCATCACGTAGTGGAAGTGGGCGACGACCCAGTAGGTGCCCCGAAGCTCGTAGTCGAGGACGACCGCGCCGAGGAAGACGCCGGTGATCCCACCAAGGATGAACAACAGGAGCGCGCCGAGAACAAACAAGAACGGCGTCGTAAACCGCACCCGACCTTTGACCATCGTATAGATCATCGCGAACACCATCAGGTCGAAGGGCAACGAGATCCCGATCGTCGTCGCCATAAACAGCGTCTTGATTGGGAGGTTGATCGTCGACAGGAACATGTGATGCATCCAGACCAAAAACGACTGGATCGCGACCAGCACCATCGCGATGATGACCCACTTGCGACCGACCAGCCGGCGACCAGTAAAGGTCTGGACGACTTCGAGCATGATCCCCAGCGCGGGGAAGAAGACGATGTACACCTCCGGATGGCCGAAAAACCAGAAGATATGCGCCCACAGCAGGCTCGAGCCATCAGCCGTCGAGGAGAGATACTGGGTGAGAAAGAGCCGGTCGGAGAGCATGAGAATAAGCGCGGCAAGCAGCGCCGCGAAGGCAAACAGCATCATCCAGACGGTCAGCAGCGTCCCCCACGTAAACAGCGGCATGTTCCAGAGTCCCATCCCCTCAGCGCGACAGCAGTGGATCGTCGTCAGGAAGTTTACCGAGCCAAGGGTAACGGACATGACAAACAGCGTCAGCGCGAGGATTGTCGTGTTCCCGCCCATCGTCAGCGTGTAGCCGGGGTTGTAGATCGGGACGTTCAGCGGCGCGTACATGTACCAGCCGTTGGCCCACGTCGTCCCCTGGAAAAAGGACAGCAAGATGAGAATGCCAGAAAAGAGATAAAACCAGTAGCTCAGCGCGTTTAGCCGGGGAAAAGCGAGGTCTTTCGCCCCGATCTGTAAGGGAACGACATAGTTCGCGAAGGCAAAACCAAACGGCGAGATAAACCAGAACACCATCAAGAGCCCGTGGACTGACACCGCCTGATTGTACTGCGTGTTCGTCAGGAAGCCAATCCCGCCCGCTTCCCACAGGTGGATCCGGAACAGCAACGCGAGGACGCCACCGGCGACGAGCAGGAACAGCGCAGTAAACAAGTAGAGAATCCCAACGTCCTTGTGATTCGTCGTCACCAGCCAGCGCTTGATCGTCGTTCGCGGCGGGAACTCACTCATCGGTCACCACCCCACTCCGGGGAGCGCCCCACACAGCCATCGTCACGTCGGAGACGCTGTGACGAAGCGGTTCGAAACACCGGCCGAGACAGCACCTCGGTACGCGACAGAGATTCATACTCGCCGTCTTACCACGATAGTAGGTATCAAGGTACACGACGCATCTGCAGGCACTACTTATCGACCGAACCACGCAGTGGCAATCCGACCGGGAGACGAGTGTAATCGTGACTCACGCAACGGGGATGCAAGCCGCGGTCCCAAACAGATCGATCTAGTACTCCGTCAAGCGTCGACGTGTGAGTCGAACCAGATAACCGCGATCGGTTCGACCCGCAACGTCAGGCGTGACGAACCACTAGTCACTCGAGTCCCGAGCCAGCCCAGGGTAGTCGGCGACGATGCCATCGACACCAGCCGCCGCGAGCGCGTCGAACTGCACCCAGTTCGTCGCTGTCCAGACGTTGACCGCACGCCCTTCCGCGTGGGCTATGTTGAGCACGTCGATCTCCGGTTCACCGGCCGACACGCCAGCATAGGCCGTTTCGGTCAGGTGCGTCCCGGCGATCGCGTTCCGCGGCGGATGAATCGCCTCACAATCGTAGCGCCGTGCGATCTCGAGGCCGGCCTCGAGGTCGTCCAACACGAGCGGTGCGACAGCATAGTCGGCGATTTCCCGCAACGCTGCGATCGCGCCCTCACAGAACGATGAGAACAGTAGGTCGCCACCAAAGGTCGCACAGTCGGCGACGACGCGCTCGACGAACGGCTGCCACACCTCGCGGTGCTGGTCGCGCTCGGCCGATGAGAGTGACTCACCGACGCGCAGTTCCGTCGTCCCGGGATTCTTCAGTTCGACGTTGACGCCGACCGTTTCGGGGACGGCCGCGAGAAACTCGGCCAGCGTCGGCACCGTCGCATCGGTTCCCAGCACGTGGGTCTCCTGCAGATCCTCGAGCGGTGTCTCCCAGACGAGTCCGGTAGCGTCCGTCAGCGGGCGGCCGTCGCGGCTCCCCTCGAGGCGCTCGTCGTGGATCACCACCGGAGTTTCGCAAGCGGCCGACTGAACGTCGATCTCGAGCATCGCGGTCTCCTCGTGGGCGGCCGTGCGTCTGGCCGCTTCGACGGTGTTTTCGGGTGCGATGCCGGCGTAGCCACGGTGTGCGATGACGGCAGGGTGGGCCATAGGTGACCGTCGGCGGGCCGGGTATAGTAGCCACTGAAAGTCAATGCACACCCGCTCGCGCGGCGGCTGTGCGCTCGGTGTGTGAATCGTTTCAGTTGTTACTATAATGGAACTCCCGCTCGGACGTGGCGTGTTCCGGCCCGCCGTTGATCCCGGTTCCCCGTGAACCGCCGCTATGACCGACCCCACGCTCGCGACCGTCGAACGTGCACTCGATCGCGCTGCCGATCTCGAAACCGAGAGTGCCGTCGCCGTGTTGCAAGCGGCTCGCGACGACGTGCGCACGCTCGCCGACGATTCCGAGGTCGACGAGGATCGCCGGCAGGAACTCGCAACGCGCCTCAACCAGCGGCTTCGGGAGGTGACCGAGCGCGACGCCTACGACAGCGGGCTCGGGGCGGCGATGAACCCCTCCGAAGACGACGCGCCATAGGGGTGGTCGAGCGCAGCCGCCGCTCAAGAATCCGGCGAGATCGGCCGCCCTCCCGCCCTTTTATTCGCGTTCCGTCCCGAGAGATGGGTATGCGAATTGCACTACTTGGCGGCACTGGTGATATCGGCGAAGGGCTCGCGTTGCGGTTCGCGCGGGATACGAGCCACGAGATCCTCATCGGCTCGCGGGATCCCGAGAAGGCCCGTGATGCTGTCGCAGACTACGAGGCGGCACTCGAGGACCACACCGACTCGGTCGATATCAAGGGCTTCGTCAACGAGATGGCTGCCGACCGCGCGGATGTCGTCGTGCTCAGCGTCCCCCCGTACCACGTCGGCGACACCGTCGATGCGGTCGCTGAGAGCCTCGATTCTGACACCGTCCTCGTAACCCCCGCCGTCGGCATGAAAGGCGACGAAGACGGCCTCCACTACCACCCACCATCGGCCGGCAGCGTGACCGAACTCGTCGCCGAGCGGGCCCCCGACGAGGTGCCCGTCGTCGGCGCGTTCCACAACCTCGCGGCCGGCGCACTCGCCGACCTCGAGACCGAGCTGGATCTCGATACGCTCGTCATCGCCGACGACGAGGCGGCCCGCGACACCGTCCTGAATCTCGCAGGGGAACTCGAGGGGCTACGCGCGCTCGCAGCCGGCCCGCTGGCCAACGCAGCAGAAGTCGAGAGCGTCACGCCACTGGTCATCAACATCGCGAAGTACAACGACGACATGCACGACGTCGGCGTGAAGTGGGTCTAGACGGCGGCTCTCGTACGGTCATCCCCTCTGTGCGACGAACAACCCGTGACAGCGCGGCCGCTCGTCGGTCAATGAAACGAGAATAATCGCTGCTGGTCGTCTACGCGCCAGCGGATTCGAGGGCGTCCTCGAGGTCGTCACGCTGGGTGACGCCGACGAAGCGCTCGACGATACCGTCGTCGTTTTCGATGACGAGCGTCGGGAGCGATCGGACCTGGTACTCGTTGGCGACGTCCTGTTGTTCGTCGACGTTTACTTTCTCGACTTCGAACTGGCCCTCCCAGTCTTCCTCGAGTTCCTCGAGGATCGGGTCCTGGGTCTTGCAGGGGCCACACCAGTCAGCGTAGAAGTCCTTGAGTGTGACGGTCATGCGGTCAACTCTAGTTTCCACGCGCTGCGCATAAGGGTTTCCCACTGCCATCGTAGCCCAGTCTCTCAACGGACGGTCGGTCGAAAGGTTTAGTTCCGGGGGCCCATAGGGTTGGGTATGGACAAAGGACAAAACACCGGTGGGCTGATGTCCAGTGCCGGACTCGTCCGGTACTTCGACTCCGAGGACTCGAACGCTATCCGTATCGATCCCAAGACGGTCATCGCGTTCGGCGTCATGCTGGGCGTGCTCGTCCAGCTGCTGACGTTCATCTCGTAACTCACCCCTTTCTCGACTCGTTCTCTTCCAGCAGTCCCTCGGAGAGTGTGCTTTATCGTCCGAACTGCTGCTTATCGCTGTGAGTTACGGAGGATGAGCGGCTCGATCGCGAGCGTGCGCTTTGCGACCGTGACGATCCGGAGCACGTAGGCCGTAAACAGCAGAAACGGGACGAGTGTGATCGTAAACGCCAGTCCGATCGCCAACGTCATGTTGGCGACACCGAGTGTCTGTCCGGGGAACGTGCCCGCATCGACGACGGTGAGCATGATGCCGGCGATGACCAGCGCCGGCACCGCCGCATAGAGGATCATCTGCGAGAGCGAGACGAGCGCCCACTCGAAGTACAGGGTCTTGACGTGTTCCCGCGCCGGGCCGAACAGGCTCAACGCCGTCTTCAACTCGTCTAACAGCGCTAGTTCGTCCTCGGAGAGGTCGTCCTCGTACTCGTTTGCGATCCGTTCGACCTGAAAGATCTTCCAGCCGTAGTTGTAGTTGAGCGCGGCGAACAAGACATCGAAGGTCCCGAACGACGCACCCTCGAGTTGGTCGCGGACGGTTTCGGAGTTGCCGACGAGACTATCAGTGAACTCGTCGACATCCTCTTGGAGCCCGTCGGCGTCGTTTTCGGAGACCAGCTCGCGAAGGTCTTCGGCTCGCTGCTGCGCTACGCCGACGATTTCCCGGAGGAACGTCGATGGATCGGCCGGACTGGGCGATCCAATCAGCTCCTCGGTGAAGTCTCGGAAATCCATCGAGTTCTCCATTCGGTCGCGCTGGTCGCCAAGCGGCCCGTTCTCCTGGGACAGGACCAGCTGACCGATCGTGACAACGAGCGTGGTCCCGGTGATGATAGCCGAGAGCATCGTCGAGAACATCGTTTCGATCGTGTCGCCGGTCTGTAACTGTGGCGTCAGCGGCTTCGGGAGCAGGGTGACAGCCGCGACGAAGCCGACGAAGACGACCAGCGTCAGGACGGCGGTTACGTGAAGGCGGTTCGCGCCGAGGAGCAGCCAGATCTTGAGATGGCTCTCGCCGGCACGCTCGCGCATCGTGTTTGCCGTCCCGATGTCAGAGGAGGTGTCGCTGCGATCACTCACGTCAGGTCACTCCTCGATGGCACTGCTGGCGACCCCGGCTGGGCGCTTGAAGACGAGGAACTTGGTCCCGCCAGTCGTGTAATCGATCGTCTCGACGAGTTCCCAGCCGTCATCGCCGTACGCGTTCAGTTCATCCTGCGGGTCTTCGGCTTCTTTTTTCGTTTCGTCACGGGGTGGTCTGAGCGTCTTGTACTCCCATCGACGCATGTCGGAGTGACTCATCACTGCTTTCCCAGACGTGGTCAACGCCAGTAAGACTGGGGCAGGACATATCCCGACCGAACTGTTCACGGGACTGTACTGACACCAGCCAGCGCCGACGACATCGAATTTAGTCATCGTTCGCCACGGGAGCCCGTGACGCGACCTTTTTGAACACGCCATCCATACCCGCGGCCATGTCCCTAACTGCTGGCGTCGTCGCGGTCCAGGGCGACGTCGAAGAACACGCCGCCGCCATCGAACGCGCCGCCACAGCCCACGGCCGCGAGGTTACCGTCCACGAGATCCGCGACGCGGGGATCGTCCCCGACTGCGACCTGCTGGCGATGCCCGGCGGGGAATCGACGACCATCTCCCGGTTGCTCCACAGCGACGGCATCGCCCCCGAAATCGAAGCGCACGTCGCTGCCGGCAAACCACTGCTCGCGACCTGTGCCGGCCTCATCGTCGCCTCGAGCGACGCCGCCGATGACCGAGTCGACGAACTGGGACTACTCGACGTCACGGTCGAGCGTAACGCCTTCGGCCGCCAGAAAGACAGCTTCGAAGCGCCACTCGAGGTCGCGGGCCTCGATGAGCCGTATCCGGCAGTGTTCATCCGCGCGCCGGCAATCGACTCGGTCGGCGACGCCGAGGTACTCGCGACGTGGGACGATCGGCCGGTCGCAGTCCGAGACGGCCCCGTCGTCGGCACCGCGTTCCATCCCGAACTGACGCCCGATAGCCGGATTCACGGACTGGCTTTTTTCGAAAACGAGGCCGCAGCGGTGCCGGGACTCGAGGAGTCCGCATAGGACGGCCGATCACTCGAAATCGTTCCCGAGCGGTGCTCTCTTTCCGGCTCGTTACCGCTGAGTGTGGGATACTCGTTCTGTGTGGTTCCCCTATATCCCGTGCATCGCGGACTGATCGCTTAGAGTAGGTTCAACAGTGGCGCGAACAGCCCTGCATTAAATGTATCCTCAGCACGGTACCCGCTGATAGTGGCGTTGTAATCGTGATATGAGGGAACAGCGTCACGGTTCATACACCGGACCATCATGTGGTCCGTCCCAGGACCCAGTACGCGATACTCGTCCGGTGGGGTCTCACCACGAGCGAGGTAGCTATCCCGGATCTGACAACGGAGGTGATAAACCAGGAATTCTCGGAACTGATCCCTGTCAATGTCGATGACGACGTGCTCGAGGCGCGTATCTGGTGTTCGGTCTGGATAGGCATCATCGCCACGGACGAGGCGATCGTCGTTGACAGCAGCGTAGTACATCACGTGGACGTCGGACGTGGCGTCGATGTCGCTCCCGTCGTCAGTAAGGTAGACATCGAGTTTGTGCTCGCGGTACTCGTTCATCGCCGCACCAGCTGGAACGGGATCCGGACGTGGCTGTGCGATAGTCGCATCGTACGCGCCAGCCAGTTGCCGATAGTAGTGATCGAAATGGCGATTCAGGTCGTCCTCGGGAAGGTTCGCGACGGCATCTTTGACCTGCTCGATCCGATCACTTCGGAGGTACCAGGGAGCCGTGTCGTACTCGGTGTTTTGGGCGACGTACCACTTGGCGTAATCCCGCGCTTGATCGACCATCTCGTTGCCATCGCTCGTTCGCTTGTCCGGGTCGTCTGGGTAGCCGTCTTGTTCGTGATATGTTATTTCCCCATCAAAGTCGACTGAAATTCCGTGGCTAGCACCGTTATTATCGATAACTCTGATTCCGATTCCGCCTGTATCTTCATCGCCAAGTAATGCTTTCATTTGTTACACCGCCTCGGGGTCAGGCACTCTATCAGGACGAGTGCTCGACTCAGTTTTCTGTGCTTCGTCAAGAGTGGATTCAGACTTGAGCCCAAGAATCTCGAGCACTTGCTTTCGGTTGTTGTAAATCGCCTGAAGGGCAGCACCCGAAAGCGACCCTATGATTTGCCCGAAGGGCAGCCCTGACTGTTTCCCGGCTTGGGTCATCCCCATCTTGAGGGCTTCCCCGGTTCCGGCGTCGCTCATCTTCTGGAAAACGTTCCCCTCGAGGTTATTCGAAAGGGCTTCAACTTTGGCTCGCAGTTGCTCCTGGTTCGCTGCCAGCGCGTAGAGACGTTCGTCGATACCGGACGCATCATCGAGATCTGTCAGCGACGGGCCTGATTCGCCGTGGTATACTACGTCTTTCAGCGACGATAATACTCCCTTCTCCGATCGCTGGACGTGTACTTCTGTTGTACCCAGACGTTGAATTCCCAACTCACCGCCTTGCATCACTCGCTGAGCAGTTTCCTCAGCTTCCCGCTCTAACTGCGGATCAGGATCGATCTCGAGACCAAGATCCTCCTGCGGCAGCATCGAAATCGCCCCGCCGGTTTGCTGGCGGACGTGTGCCAACTCATGCGCGAGCACGTGCTGTCCCTCTGGTGACTCAGGATCATACTCTCCAGAATTGAACGCGACGTGATTGCCGACGGTAAACGCCCGTGCGTTGATCTGCTCGCAGGCCTGTGCTGCCTTGGGTCCAGTGTGAATCCGGACGTCGCCAAGCGAACCACCCATTCGGTCTTCCATCGCGCGCTGAATGGACGGATTCAGCGACCGGCCGAGCGAGGAAATCACGTCCCGGACCGAGTCGGGAACCTGTGTCTCACCGGCTGGGTCCGTGTCCCGTGCCGCCGCGGTTCGCTGGAGTGATGTTGGCGCACCACGATGCCAGTGCTTGTCGGAAGGCGAACCGTTCGGTGTCCGCTCGGTGGCTGATTCGGTCCGCGCTCTCACCCGCTCGAGGCGTTCGGCGGCACCGAGTCCGCCGATCGAGTGGGGCATTTCTCCATCGGCTGCTGATGTGTCGCTCGTCCGCTGGACTGTGGCGTCTGCGGGATGCGACTGTCGGATCGAAAGCGGCGTCGACGACGTCGACTCGTCGGACGACCGCTGCGATCGCTGAGCATATCGTCCCATCGCTGTGATATCTTCTCATTTTAGTTCCAAAGTATTAGTATTTACTGTTATACTGTATCTAAATTTTAATCCTCGAGCGTTGTGTTGGTTACATATCGATCGAATGGCGAGACCACACGAGCGCATAGGCGCTGATTCGTGGGATCACAGACAGCTACGATAGCAGTGTCTCCGCTTCGGGGTCGTGATATCCAAAATACATATCAAGAAGTTTGTATGCAGCGATAGATTCGAGGCGGCCGTTGACGAGGACACACTTGAGGTCGTGATCAAGATATTCGCAGAAGGCCTCGCGCGAACGCGGATCAATCATTTCCCGGCTTGGGTCATCCCCATCTTGAGGGCTTCCCCGGTTCCGGCGTCGCTCATCTTCTGGAAAACGTTCCCCTCCAAGTTTGATCGACAGTTCATTGACCTTGGCTTGCAGTTAGTCCTGATTCGCTACCAGCGTGTGAGAACACCACAGTGGTGAATCAACGATTCCGGCAGATATCCACACAAGACCGTTACTTCAGCAGTGCCTCGTTCTTTGGATTGTGGTATTTCGGATAGAACTCGACCTTGTTGTACCGTTCAGTGGCTTCGTAGCGTCCGTATCCGAGGACCTGAAACGCTTCGGGTGGCTGGACGCCCATTCGGACGAAGCAATCGCGGATCTGGCACTTGAGATTAAATGCGAGATATTCTTGGAAATCTTCAGGCGATTGTAGATCGATCGGCACGAGTTCGAAGCGCGCGTCTGGCTCACGGTCCAGTGGCTGTGTTGCCTCAGTCACATGCTCGCGGCCGCGACTGTCGAGATACGCCATGTGCAACGCAGAGACCGAGTCGATGTACGCTGCTTCGGAGACGTCGGCGTCGTTTTCGGCAACGAGATCGCCAAGTGCGTCGCCGAACTCTTCCCAGGCAGTTCGCTCGTTAGTATCGAGGTCCGTAACTGACTGTTCGTGGGCGTCCGGTTCGTCAAGATCGATCCCATACTCACTCGCAAGAGAGATAGCCTCCTCAGCGACCTCGGTTTTAGTCGGGTCAACACCGAGATATATGTCTTTCCGGTAGAGGACAGACTCCTCGTCAACTCCAGATGGAATATTCACGATGCGCTCGGTGTCGATGTGGTGACTCGCCATCTGCTGGTAGAGATCTCCGAACAGGTCCATGCACTTCTCGGTGGACATCGACTCGATGGCCTGCCGGACGAGGTTCAGCCGTTCCGGATGGATCAGCGGTGGAACCGTGTCGTAACCCCTCTCGGCGAAGACGTAGTACTGGGCGAACTTCCGTGTCTGACTAACGTGTTCGTTACCTTCCGGCGTCCGCTTGGCTGCCTTATCGGGATAGCCATCTTGTTCGTGATACTTGATATCTCCGGATTCATCCATCTCAATTAGGTGCTCAACGTCATTGTTATCGAAGACGCTGAGGCCGATTCTCTCGGATTCTCCAGTGATGATTGCATCCATACGTATCACCTCCTACTCTTCGCATCTCCAGTCGAGTCGCCAGGTACAGTATCCTCTCCGGTGTACCGTTCCATAGCATCTTTGACACGCTGGTCAATGACGGTGAGCAAATCGCTGGCCGACTCGGCAGCGTTGGTCATCGCCTGCGTGCCATCATCGAAGAGACGTTCGTAGATGCCACCCACTGCGCCACCGGCGAATCCGCCAACAAGTGTGCCAACCCCTGGGCCCATCAGTGCCGTCCCGACAAGTCCGCCAGTCGCCGCCAGCGTTCCTTTGCCAGTTTCGACGCCGATCTTCTCGGCGGTAGACTGGCCAGTGTTTTTAACCTCGGCGAACAGTTTCTGTTGGTTCTCAGCCAGCGCTTCGACCTTGGCAGCGATCTGATCTTTCCCCTGAACGTCGGTCATCGCCGGTGCAGGGTCATTACCAAGCACATCCTTGCCCTTCTGGACGAATGATTCGCCAGGATATCGCTGTATATGTACCTCGGTCTTAGTCATCCGCTGAATGCCCAATGCACCGCCTTCTATCACCCGCTGAGCTGTCTCTTCTGCCTCACGTTCTAACTGCGGGTCAGGATCGATCTCGAGGCCAAGATCCTCCTGCGGCAGCATCGACACGGCCCCGCCGGTCTGCTGGCGGACGTGTGCTAACTCATGGGCTAAGACGTGCTGTCCCTCTGGTGACTCAGGATCGTACTCACCTGAATTAAACGCGACGTGATTGCCGACGGTGAACGCCCGCGCGTTGATCTGCTCGCAGGCTTGTGCCGCCTTCGGCCCGGTGTGAATCCGCACGTCACCGAGCGAGTCGCCCATCCGATCCTCCATCGCGCGCTGAATGGACGGATTCAGCGACCGGCCGGGTGAGGAAATCACGTCCCGAACCGAGTCGGGAACCTGCGTCTCACCGGCTGGACTCGTATCCTGTGCCGCCGCCGTGGTTCGCTGGAGCGACGTCGGAGCACTACGTCCGGCGTTCCAGTGAGCATTGGGGTGTGAACCGCTCGGTGCCCGTTCGGTGGCCGATCCGGCTTGGTTTTTCGCTCGCTGCAGCCGTTCGGCAGCACCGAATCCGCCGACCGATTTGGGCATCTCTGCATCGGTTGCTGTCGTGTCGTTCGGCCGTTGGATCGAGCTATCTGAGTCCAGTGACTGTCGAATCGAAAGCGGCGTCGATGACGTCGACTCGTCGGACGACCGCTGCGATCGCGAAGCATATCGTCCCATCGCTGTGATGGTTCCTCATTTTATCCCCAAAGTGTTAGTATTTACTGTTGTACTACAGCTAAATTTTATCAGCGAGTACTGTATTGGTTTGCGTATCGATCGGATGGCCTACGAGACCACACGAGCGCATCTGTTGGACGAACTCGAGCGAATCGGAGTCCTCCTCGAGGCGTGCGTGGAAACCACGGACACGATCCCAACGGGAGAGACGCCGGCGACCGTGACCGAGGTCGAATCGGCAGACGAGCCTGTGGCTCTGTCATACGGACTGCCGGCCGAGACGGTTCATCATCTCACCGACCGCGCAGCGCAGATCGACGAGCGCTGTCAGCAGTCATCCCCAGACGTTGTACTTCGGCTACAGCGGCTGGCCGACCGCTTCGGACTGTCTCGAGCGCATCTCGACGTGTTCATGCTGGCACTCGCACCCGAACTCGACGCCGACTACCAGCGCTTCTTCCGTGACCTACACGGCAACGCGATAACGCACCCGACAGTCGGCCTGATCGGCGAGTTGTTCTCCCGAACCGAGACGCAGCGGCTTGCTGCAACCGCGCTGGTTGGGCAGCAATCGCCGCTTCGCCAGCACGATCTGGTGGCGCTTTCAGCGCCAGTCGAACCGAGTCACTCGAGACAGCATCGGCTCGTAACCGTCGATCCTCGACTTGTCTCGTATCTCGAGGGACACGTCGATCTCGATCCTGCGCTAGAAGAGGTCGCAACCCTCATACCACCCGATCAATCCCTCGAGGAGCTTCGCCTCGAACCACACGTCCGCGACCGACTCACGTCGCTGGCAGCGACAGATGCGGCCGGCGGCCGCTACTACTTCCACGGGCCTGGTGGTAGCGAACGCAACGGCGCGATCGAGGCGCTGGCAGACGATCGACTGCTTCGTGCGTCGCTGCCGGCGATCCTCGAGACGAACGAGGGCGGTGAGGGGGATGGGAACGCACTCGAGCGCCTCCATCGAGAGGCACTGCTCCAGGATTGTCCGGTCCACCTCACGAACGCTGACGCCCTCAGCGAGCGGGAGACCGAGCACACGCTCGAGACGATTTTCGACCGGTTTGCCGACCTCGAGGCACCGCTGTTCGTGACTGGGACTGCGGCGTGGCGACCGACGGGAACGACCGTCGATATCGACGCCATCCTCGAGTTCCCGCGGCCGTCGCTCGACCTGCGTCTGGCGTTTTGGGAGGACCACGCCGACGCCTTGCCCGACGACGTCGAGCCGGCAACACTGGCCGGCACGTTCGATCTCACGCAGGGGCAACTCGAGGGGGCGCTGACAACGGCCCGGTCGCTGGCCGATGGCGACGACCTCACCGCTGCAGAGATCTACGACGGCTGTCGCGCCCAGTCTGACGACGGCCTCGACGAACTCGCCCAGCGGATCGAGCCCGCAAGCGACTGGGACGATATCCAGCTTCGCGAGGAAACCGACCGCAAACTACGGCTGGTACGTGACCATATCACGGAGCAGGCGCGCATCTACGGTGAGTGGGGCTTCGATGCGGGCGGATCGCGAGCTACCGGCGTCGTCGCACTCTTCAAAGGGCCGTCGGGGACGGGAAAGACGATGGCCGCGGAGGTGCTCGCTGCCGACGTTGGGATGGCGCTGTACAAGATCGACCTCTCGACGGTCGTCTCGAAGTATATCGGCGAGACCGAGGAGAACTTAGAACGGATCTTTCAGGCTGCCGCCCAGTCGAACGCGATCCTGCTGTTCGACGAGGCGGATTCGGTCTTCGGCGACCGTGCGGACGTAACCGACGCGACCGACCGCTACGCCAATGCCGAGGTCAACTACCTGCTCCAGCGCATCGAACGCTACGACGGCGTCGTCGTGCTAACGACGAACAATGCAGCCAACATCGACGACGCGTTCGAGCGCCGGATCGACCACACTGTGTGGTTCCCAACGCCCGAGCCGCCGGTTCGTGAAGCGATCTGGCGGACCGCCTTCCCCGACGACGCACCGACCGGCGACCTCGAGTACGACCTCCTCGCGGAGGTCGAGCTAACGGGCGGCCAGATCGCGAAGATTAGCCGGATGGCGGCGATCATGGCCGACTGCGACGGGTGCATCGAGATGCGACATGTCGTTCGTGCGATCGAGGCCGATATCAGCACGCGACAGCTCTATCCCCTCGAGACGAGCGAGTACGGCCACCTTCTCCGGAGCGTCGACGTCGCGACCGAATCGGACGACGACGATCAGATAGTCAACGAGCAAGCAGGCGAGCGCTCGCCCGAGGACGTCGTCCGGCTGTTTGTCGACTTGCTTGCCGACGGCGAGGGCGATCGGGCTCACGAACTGTACCACTCCCGGGCGCTTGCCGACGAGTTCTCGCACAAAGAGCAGCTGATCCTCTCACACGGCGAACTGTCGATCGCCGGGGAGATCGAGCGCGTTCGAGATGACGCCGATCGAGTCGTGCTGAAGCTGACCCGAGAGTGCAACGGGGACCAGGCGACGCAATCGTACGAGCTGCGACCCGAAGACGGTGTCTGGCGAATTTTCAACCTCGAGCGTGAACGCGAGACACCCGTCGTGCTCGATCGATGAGCAGGGGTCGGATGCCCCCGCATGCTGGGCCGAGACAGCGAGCGGAGCCATCGTGCATGCATTCGCGACCGGACGTGTTTTGCCCCTACCACCCCACAGTAGGGGTATGCAGGCATCCATCGACGCGGTGCGCGTCGCGGGGACTCCACAGGGGCCGGTCCCGGTTGTCGTCCTCGCCGTCGAGGGCGAAGACGACGTCGTGCCGATCTTCATCGGGTTCAACGAAGCGACGAGTATCGCCCGCGGTCTCGAGGCTGAGGACATTGGTCGGCCGCTGACCCATGATCTATTACTGGACGTGATGGAGGAACTGGGCAGCCGAATCGACCGTGTCGTCGTCAACGAGATCGAGGCCCGCGAAGACGGGCAGGGCGGCACGTACATCGCCGATCTCCACCTCAAAACGCCTCGCGGCGAGACCGTTATTGACGCCCGGCCGAGCGATTCACTCGCGCTGGCGGCCCGAACGAACGCGCCGATCGAGGTTACCGACGAGGTCTTTGCGGATGGCCGAGACGACAGCGAGAAGTTCGCCGACCTCGAAGACCTCCGCAACGTGTCTGGTGAGCTGTAAATGGACGAGATACTCGAAGAACTGTTCGCCGTCATCGAAGACCGGAAGGAAACGTTGCCCGAAGACTCCTACACTGCCTCGCTGTTTACCCACGAGAAAGGCGAGAACGCGGTGTTAGAGAAACTCGGCGAGGAGTCCACCGAACTCGTCCTCGCGGCCAAAGACGACGACCGCGAGGAAATAGCCCACGAGGGGGCCGACATCATCTATCATCTGCTCGTGTTGCTCTCGATGAAAGATATGGACTTAGCGGATCTCGAGGCAGAACTCGAGGCCCGGCGCTGAGTCGGACGAGGCCACTTGGAGCCGGCTCGAGCGCTACGAGTTCGTATTCCGTCGGAGCCGCCACCGTGCTTGCAGTGTCCACGACGGCGTTGAATCGACTGGGGCAGTAACGCATCGGTGATGGCGATCAAACAACTCGAAACCGCGCATTCGGACGAACAGATGCAGACATGTATCGACCACTGCCTCGAGGCCGCTCAGGTCTGTGAATGGTGTGCCGACGCCAGCGCGGACGACGGCGAGGAGATGGCCCGCTGTATTCGGCTCTGTCGCGACGTGGCCGACATTGCGTCGCTGCACGCGCGATTCATGGCCCGCAACTCGGGGTATCACGACGAGCTGGGCGAACTCTGTGCGGACCTCTGTGAGGAGTGTGCCAAAGAGTGTGAACAGCACGACCACGACCACTGCCAGGCCTGTGCGGAGATCCTGCCGGAGTGTGCCGAGAGTTGCCGGGAGATGGCATCGGCCTGAGAACGCACACTCCGACCTCGTTTTAGTCGGCGATCAGGAACTGAGCGCCGCACCGACGGCACCGGCGATCGCGCTCTCGAGTGCCATGATCAGCGAGATCGTGACGGCGAACATGAAGATACCGAGCCCGGCAGCGCCGGAAATCGCGCCGCCGAGAGGACCCAGCGCGAGGCCAGCGAGGCCGACGGCGACACCGACGAGCAACCCGCCGATGATGCCGCCGAGCGCGCCCGCGAGCAGCCCGTGCCAGAAGCCGCTGCCGAGCCCACCGCCAGCGATGTAGCCGGCGACGAAGCCGCCGAACAATCCCGCAGCGAGTTGGCCGATGCCCGGCACGACGAGCCCGAAGATCCCAACAACAGTCATGGCAACGAACCCGATGAAGACGGCACGCCAGTCAGTCATAGTGAACGCTAGCACACCAGCAGGCATAAGCTGACGGCGGCCAACGGACGCCCTTTTATGGTCGCGGCGTCTACCACGGAGCATGATTTTCGAAGACCTTCCGACGACGCCCACGTCGGAAGAGTTGATCGACAAGGCGTTTTCGCGGGCAGCGCGGGCCGGCAAGGCCAAAGGCGGCCTCGAGGCCCAGCAGTCGATGCTCCAGACGGCGGCGAACATCATCTCCGACAACTTAGAGAACGTGGTGACGGCGTGGCCGGACTTCGAGTACGACGCCCACCCGTTTTACTACGAATTGGCGGACGCGATCGTCGACGTTGATAAGCTTCGCCAGAGCCTCTCAGAAGTGATGTGGGCCAGCCGCAAAGCCCGCGAGATCCACGAGGAGTACCAGCCGCGACTGCGCAAGACCGACGTCGACACCGCGCGCAAACACCGCAAGCAAGCCTTCGCCCGGCTTGCGGACATCGTCGAGCAGATCGACGACCACCTGCTCTATATCAACGAATCGCGAAACGACCTGCGCGATCTGCCCGAGATCAACCCCGACGAGCCGACGATCGTCGTCGCCGGCTACCCCAACGTCGGCAAGTCGTCGTTCGTCAACGACGTCACCAGCGCCCGCGGCGAGACCGCCTCCTACCCCTTCACGACGAAGGGAATCGGGCTCGGCCACTTCGAGCGCGATCACATCCGCTACCAGATCGTCGACACGCCCGGCCTGCTCGACCGCCCGCCACAGGATCGCAACGCGATCGAATCGCAAGCGGTCAGCGCCATCGAGCACCTCGCCGACTGCATGCTCGTCATGGTCGATCCCACCGGTGAATGCGGCTACCCGATCGACTCACAGCTCGAGCTTCGGGACTCGATCACCGCCCAGTTCGACGAGGTGCCGGTGTTGACGATCGCGAACAAGGCAGATCGGTTCGAGACGGACGAACTCGATCCGGAGGTCGCCGCCGATTACACCATGAGCGTTACGACCGACTCGAACGTCGAGACCGTGCTCGAGGCCGCCGTCGAGGCGATCGGGTACGAGCCCGAGTTGCCGTTCGAGAGCTAAGCGAGACGCTCGAACGTTCGACCCAGCTTCTCCTGTGCCCGTCTCACGAAGACGGCAGCAGTGTTACCGCTCGAGGATTTCGACGTACCTGACCTGAACCCTGACCGACCCGTCGGCGTGGGCGTTGATCCGCTCATCGAGGGTGTCGGCCAGTTCGGGTACCGATGCATCCGGCGGGCCGCCGATCGTCACGATCACCCGCTGTGGGTTGCGGAACGGATAATCGGTATCCAAGACGACGTCGAACTCGAGCAGTTCGTAGCTCTCGTATTGCTCCTGTGTGAGGACCTGCAGGACTTCGTCGCGAGCGTCCTGTTCGAAGGTCGCAGTCTCGTAAGAGGCATACGAAATCCCGCCGAGAAACACCGCAAAGAGGAGGACGACGAGTGCGAGCCCGATAATCCGCTTTCGCACGCGCTGTTCGGTTTCACCGAGCGAGAACAGGTTCTCCGGCCGGTAGCCGGCGTACCACAGCGTCAAGAGGCCGGCGAGATTCACAGAGAGCAGGTTGACGAGGACGAGCACCGTCGCACCGATTGCCGCCGACGGCTGGCCCCACGCGAGCGAGATCCCCGCGACGCCGGCGGGCGGGATCAACGCCGCTGCGATCATGACGCCGACGAGCGCGACGGACGTGCCCGTTGCAATGCTGACGACGCCCGCGACGCCCGCGCCGAGTGCGATCACGAGCGACAGCAGGTCCGGCGCGAGCCGCTCGGATATTTCCCCGACATTTGACAGGACGAGCCCCGGCGGAATGATGTTCGTCGTGCGGGCGGTCAGCGCGAAGATCGCGGCTGCTCCGATGGCGAGCACGACGCCGATAATCTGATAGGTGACGCTCTCCGTGAACAGTTCCTCGTCGTCGACGACGGTCCCGACGCTGGCCCCGAGCGCTGGGCCGATCAGCGGCGCGATCACCATCGAGCCGACAACGACGGCCGGGGAGTCTAGCAACAGCCCCGCGGTCGCGACGATGGCGCTGATGACAGTCATCACCACGTAGACGGGCAAACTCGGCGTCAGGTCGTCGGCTTCCGCCTGCAGTTCCTGACGCGAGATCCGGTCGGAGCCGACGTTACCGTCCTCGTACTCCTCGCGAAGCGCCTGGAACCGCCGGGAAACGACCGTCTCTGCGTCGACGACGACCGTGTAGGCGTCCTCGTCGATGCCTGTCTCCTGGATCTCGTCTAAGACTGGTTCGACGGCCGCGTCCGGCAGCGGAAAGTAGACGACCGCCGTATACTCCCGACTGCTCTTCTCGTCGGTCACGACGTAATCGATCTTCCGCTCGTCGAGCGTCTCGAGGATCGCCTGACGCTTGCCCGTCGGGACCGTCAGCTGTACGAGCCGCACGTCGAGGGGTGACGGACCCCGGGGGTATAACTTCGGGGCATTCTGTCACGTATTGTCTGTCGGATCGTCGCTCGCAAAACATATTTGTGTCAAAGAAAATAAGTAAAGGCATGAAACGACGGATCGCCCTGCTGTTGGGCGTCGTCATGCTCGGGTTGGTCAGTGCGTATCTCGTCGCTTTCGGCTCGAGCGTACGCACCGGCCCACTGGCCGTCGCGCTCCTCGTCGGCTTTGTCCTCTCAGCGGTCCTGTTCGTCATCGGCGGGTTCGCCGACTCGATCTCGGTCGGCGACCGAACCGTCCCGTGGAACGCCCTCGTCGGAGTCGGTGACATTACTCTCGCAAGCGTCGTCACGCTCTCTGCGGTCCGATCCGCACTCGTCGACGGTGGGACGGCGGCGTGGCTCTTCGCCGCAGCGATGCTTGGCGGAGGATCGTCACTGGCCTGGATCGGCGTCCAGACCGCCCGCGACAGCCACCACGTCGACCTCGAGGCGACGCCCTCGAGCCGCCGACTCGTGGCAATCATCGCGCTCGTGGCGATATCAGCCGGGATCGGGGTGGCCCTCACGACGAGTTTGTGAGATGCGACGCGTGCGACGGCCGGCAGATATCGCGACGGTGGCTCGAACGAGCCCCCGCGAGCGGTCGGCTCCAGTTACAACGCCTATAAAGGTCACACCGGCCTACGGACCCGTATGATCGAATTCGACACACGACCCGACCGGGACGCCGAGGTGGCCCTCGTCGGTCGCTCGAACGTGGGCAAATCCACACTCATGCGCGAGTTGACCGGCCACAGCTTCGACACCGGGGGCAAACCCGGCGTCACCCGCGAGCCCAACCACTACGACTGGGCACCCGAAGACTTCGTCATCACCGACCTCCCCGGCTTTGGCTTCATGAGCGGCGTCGACGAGGACCTCCGCGAGGAGATCAAGACCGAGATCGTCCACTATCTCGAGGCATACGCCGATAACATTCTCGTCGCCGTCCTCGTCGTCGACGGCAAGAGCGTCATCGACATCATCGACCGCCACTCCGGTCCCGACGAGATCCCCTACGACGTCGAGATGTTCCACTTCCTGCGGGAGCTGGACATCCCCACCGTCGTCGCTGTCAACAAGATGGACAAAGTCGACGACAAAGACGAGCGGCTGAACGAACTCTGTGACCGCCTCGGCCTGTATCCGCCGTGGAAACAGTGGCAAGAAGTCATCGCGCCGATCAGCGCGAAGAAGGGCCAACTCGAGCCCCTCCACGAGGCCGTCCGGGAGCATCTCCACGAGCAGAACCGGGACGATCTGTTCAAATTCTTCTAAACCAACCTTTTACGCTGCAGTCTGTCACGCTGGCGGCTTCGCCGCACAGCGTGACGTCCCTCGGCAAAAGGTTGATCAAAAGCACTCCTCCCTCCCCTACGGGTCGGTCGTCGACCCGCTCGCTCCTTGCAGTCGCTCGCGGTCGACTACTGAAAGAAGCCTGCCCTTCCCCGGGTTACACGGCTCTCGTAATACTTGAGCCGTGTGCCCGGCCAAAGCCGTCGTGCGTGTAGTACCATCTCCTTCAATCACCAGGTGGCCACCGAGGTCAAACCACGCGATTGGTAAACTCCGCTCCTGTCTCGAGTCGCTCGACGTTCTCGCGGACGATCTCGCCCACGTCTCGGTAGTAGTCCCGCGTGTAGGCCGCAGCGTGTGGCGAGATGATCACCTCGTCCATCCCCCACAGCGGCGATGACTCGGGCAGTGGTTCCTCCTCGAAGACGTCCAGCGCTGCCCCCGCGAGGTCGCCAGCCTCGAGCGCGTCGATCAAGGCCGGTTCGTCGACGACCGAGCCACGGGCGACGTTCACGAAGTAGGCGTCGTCGCGCATCGCATCGAACGCGTCCGCGTCGAACAGATGGTGGGTCTCGTCGGTCAACGGGACGGTGACGATCACGAAGTCGGCGTCGCCGATCGCCTCGAGCAATCGATCGGTCGCATACACCTCGTCGAAGCCGGGAACGGGGTCGCCGGAGCGCCGAACCCCTGTCACGCGAACCCCGAGCGCGCCCAGCGTCTCCGCGACGCCGCTCCCGAGGGTTCCGGTTCCGACGACACAGGCCGTCGACCCCGGGAGGGTAAAGGCGTCGTCCCACTCGGGGCGCTCCCAGCGACGCTGTTGCTGGTTCGCGACGTAGTCGTGGAGTCGCCGGGAGAACATGAGGAGGTAGCCCGCGACCGTCTCACCGATAGTCCGGTCGTGGATGCCCGCGCTGTTCGTGAGGATCACGTCGTGGTCCTCGAGGACATCACGCGGAAATCGATCGAATCCCGCCTGAATCGAGTGAATCCAGTCCAACTCGAGGAACGCTTCGCGGTAGGCGAGGGTGACGACCGCGTCACAGTCGTCGATGCCGTCGTCGTCAACCACCGCGACGTCGATCGGAAGGTCGGCGAGAAAGTCCGTGAGTTCCGCCGGCGGGAACACCGCGTCGACTGACTCGTGGACGCCAAGTCGCTCGAGTTCGAATGTCATGGGCGTCGCTACGCACGAATCCGGGTTGAAGCTTTGTGTCCACGAACAACAGCCCATTATCAGCGGCCGTGCAAGCAGTGTAGACCCAGACAGTCAGTGACACTGAGAGCAGCCATCGTCGTGATTTGCTCCGACCGGAGCCCGTGTTACAGAGTCAGGCCCCCGACGAATTATGCCTGCCATCAATATCACACACATCTGACATAGATATTTACAGTCGATCGTGATACAGTGGTGCATGGAACCGAACGTAGCGCGACGGTGTCACGTTCTGTTCGGCGTCTCGTTGCTGTTGCTGACAATCGGGATCGGCTACTGCGTCATCGTCGGAACGTGTCTGGCGGACTTCGCGGTGGTGGTCGCGGGACTTTTCGTCGGCTGGATCGCGTTGTTCTACTGCGTCGGGAACGCCACGATCTGGGGGTAAACCGCCCTGTTCCGGGCGGGATAGCGGACGCTACGTACTGAATTCTGTGTTTACTTTGGACTCCGCGGGTCAGCAGAATGGCGGCTCGGGGAAAATCCCTCGTCACAAGGGGCTCAGTGGGGGTAACACTTCGTCACGGCCGCCACCCGACGCTACTCCCTCGAGGGGTTTCGATCTGTCGCTTCCGGATCCGTCGGGCTTCCGTCGTCACGCCAGGTCTCGAGTTCGCGCAACTCCGCGGCGACATCCCCAACGGCACCGGGTTCGAAGGCCCCACGCTCGGTAATGACTTCGGTCACGCAGTCGGCAGGTGTCACGTCGAAGGTCGGATTCGACACGTCGACGGCTGCGTCGCCGTCGTAAACCGCGGATCGATCGCCGGACTCGAGGTTGACATCGTCGCGGGTCGAAATCTTGTCCGTGGCCGCGACGACCGAGACTGGAATTCCCTCGTGGGCAGCAGCAACTGCCAGCGTGCGTGTCCCGGTCTTGTTCACGACGCCACCGTCGGGGAGGACGGTATCCGCGCCGACGACCACTTGATCGATGTCGTTGCGTGCGAGCACGTGCGCGACCGCCGCGTCGGTATGCACCGTGACCGTGCTGTCGGTCGTCTCGGCAAGGTCCGCCGCGACAGCGATCCCTTCGCGGGCCGGCCGCGATTCCGCGACGAACACCCGGGCAGGCGCGCCCTGCTGGAGCGCCTCGAGGACGGTCCCCGACCGCGAGAGCGTCGCGACGCTGCCATCGAGACGCTCGCCGGCGGTTGCCGCAGCGTCCGTATCGGCCGCGAGCGCGCGGTCGATCCCCGACAGCGTCGCTTCGAGGACGGCCGGCGCGTCCCTGTCTTCACCATCCGCGTTGGCCATCGCCCGGTTTACCCGATTACGGAGGACGGCCATCGATGGCCGGGCTTCGAGGAGCCGCCCGGCCAGTTCGGCGAGTTCGTCCCACTCGCCGTCGGGATCAGCGCCGACCTCGCGTCGCTCGGCGACGAGCAGTCCCGCTCGATCGCGCAGCACCTCGAGTGCACGCACCGACAGGTATGCAGCGCCGTGTTCGTCGTCGGCCGCGATCGACCGAACGGTTGGGGCGACGCGCTCGTAGGCGGCCCACAGCTTCGGCACCGTCTCGCGGTCGTCGCCGACCCCCGCAAGCATGGTCGTCGGGGAGACCCACTCGGCGGTGTCGTGTTCCTCGCTGAGTTCGATCTCGCGGGTCGCACAGTCGAACAGATAGGGGTGGACGACCCACGTGCGCTCGAGATCCGGATCCTCGAATTCGACCGGCCGCCCGGAGCGGACCAACGAGACCGCATCGGGCTCGAGGCCGGTTTCCTCGCGGAGCTCGACGCGGACCTGCTCGTCGGGGTGGCCCTCTGCGAAGCCGGAGACGCCACCCCACTGGCCGGTGTAGGTGCCGACTACCTCGCTCCGGCACAACAGCAGAATCTCGCCGCGGTGTCGGAGAAACGCGGTGACGACGTGACTTCCGTCCGACCCGTCGCCATCGGCATCGATCCCTCCGTCCGATGTGTCGTTCATACGCGGGGACAGGAGCGCGCGGGGGGAATCGCTTTCGGGACTGGCCGTCGTCGGACCGCATATGCCACGAGTCGCGATCGTCTCCGACACGCACGTCCCCTCCCGCGAACACGCCATGCCCGACTGGGTCGGCGACGAACTCGAGCGAGCCGACCACGCGATTCATGCGGGTGATTTCGACTCACAGCGGGCCTACGACCGGATCGCAGCGCTCGCGAACGGTGAGCTAACTGCCGTCCGAGGGAACACTGATCCGCCGACGCTCGGTCTCCCGCACACGGATACGATCGAGATCGGCGGCGTGACATTCGCGGTGACCCACGGGGCCGGCTCGCCGGCGGGCTGGCAGCGACGGGTCGTCGAGACCGCCAGAGCCGAATCGGTCACCGCCGAGCCGGTCGCCGTCGCGGGCCACACCCACGAGGTCGTCGACACGATCATCGACGGTCTGCGGGTACTCAACCCCGGCAGCGCGACCGGTGCGGCACCTGCCGACCGCGCGACGATGTACGTCGTGACCGTCACAGACGGCACACTGACAGTCGAGTTACGGACCGAGTGAGTCCGTCATCGGCCCGACAGCGGTCGCTCGAGTGCGTGAACGATATCCGTCTCGGGTCCGCCTGTGTGACTATGACACAGCGCGTAACGGTATCGCTCGACGACGATTCGACGACGGCTCTCGAGACGCTGGTCGCAGAGACGGGGAACGGACAGAGCGAGGTGGTTCGCCGTGCCTTGACCTTCTATGCGGCGAACTTCGAGGCGGCTGATGGAGGCCCAAGCGATAACTTAGAACAGTACTATCAAATGCTCTCCTCGGGCGAACACGTCCTGCTTGACATCGACTTCCTTCATGCCTTCCTTGGCTACTGCTACAACGGCGGCGATCCCGATCCAGCGTTCGTCGAAGCTGCCGATCGCGTCTCCGACTACCATGCCCACGAGTACGCGACTCGGTTCGAGGAAGTCGGGGACCTTCTCGAGTGGCTGTCGTTCTGTGGCTTTCTCGACGTTCGCCAGGAAGGTGAGGGGGTCTACCACCTCGTCTTTCCCGCCGAGGCGGTTCGGTGGTTCATGACGCGGTTCATCGAACGCAGCACGGTCGAGTTACCGACGGAGATCAGACTCGAGCAAGGCGTCTCGAAGGTGATCGTGACCGAAGGCAAAGAGAACGCGGACTAACGATGGCTTCGGCGGCGCAGCAGAATCGAACGAGCGGCCATCGATCCTCGCTCTCGATCGATAGCGCGACGGGGGCGTCACTCAGCAGGCGACGTCCACGTCTCGAAGACGTAGTTTCGAAGGCCGTACCGTTCTGCGAGCGGTTGTGAGAGCGTCTCTCCCCGGTAGTCGATAACGCCGTCTTCCAGCACCGTCACCGTATCGGCGACGGTGAGCCCGAAGCCGACGTCGTGGGTCGCGATGATCGGCGTGATACCGGCGTCAGTAAGCGACTCGACGAATCGGACGATCGTCCGACAGCCGTCGCCGTCTAATCCGGCGGTCGGTTCGTCGAGCAATACGTACTCCGGTTTCATCGCGAGGACGCCGGCCAGCGAGACGCGTTTCTTCTCGCCGCCGCTTAACGTGTTACACAGTCGGTCAGTCCGTTCGTCAAGGTCGAACTCCGAGAGGACGCGCTCGATCCGGTCTGGGTCGTCGATGCCCGCGTTCCGCGGGCCGAACTCGACGTCCTGTTCGACCGTCGGCGCGACGATCTGGTCGTCGGGATTCTGGAAGACAAGCCCGACGCGCATGCGAAGGTCGGCAAGCGAGTCGTCGTCGTATTCAACCGGCTCGTCGCCGACGAACACGGTCCCCGAATCGGGTTCGAACAGGCCGTTGAAGTGGCGCAACAGCGTCGACTTTCCGGCACCGTTGCGACCGAAGATGACCGTCACGTCGCCCGTCCGTGCCTCGAAGTTCACGCCCTCGAGGACGGGGTCGTCGCCGTGTCGGAAGTGCAGGTCGTCGGTTTCGATCATACGGCCCACCCGGCGATGGCAATCAATGTGAGGACGGCAGCCGCGTAGCCGTGGCCCCGACTCGTCGTCTGTGCCATCGGCATCTCGCCGGTGTAGTTCCGCGCCAGCATCGCGTCGTTGAGGGTTTCGGCCCGTGACATCGACTTCAAGAACACTGAAAACGCCAGCAACTTAGATGTTCGAAACGTCGTCCGGCGCGTTCGAAAGCCGAGACGCCCGCTCGCCGCGAGCTCAAGACGGCGGAGTTCGTCGAGCAGGATCTGGATGACGCGGTAGGTAAGCAACGAAATCTCGATGATGAACTGTGGACACCGCAGCGATCGCAACGCGGCAAACAGCTGTGGAACTGTCGTCGTCACGATCAGATAGCCCAGGATCGTCATCGATCCGAACGAGCGTAACCCCGTCGTGATCGATCGGTCGATTCCGGTCGAAGAAATCGAAAGTGGGCCCATCGAGACGGCGGTCGGCCCGCTGGTAAACAGCGTAATAAGGACCAGACTTGGGAGCAAAAAGTACACCGGAAGCCGAACCACCTGCAGATAGTCGCGGCCTGTTGCATCGATACCGAGTGCCACGAAGCAGGCGAGTGCACAGACGTACGCGAGCCGACTGGGAGCGACGAGGAGCAACACCAGTGCGGCAAAGACGAAGTACGCGTTCAAGCGTCCGTCGATTCGGGCGTTCGCGGTGATCTGAATCTGTTCCAGGCTCGTGTGGTGCATAACTCACTACGGCGTCTCAGACGCGGATTGCAGCGGAGATCCTCGTCCGAGGTAGTAACCAATGATGAGGCCACCGATCGCTGCCTGGAGACTGAACAGCAAGCTCTCGATTTCGCCACTCGGAGGCGTCCAGAGGCTCTCGAACCACGGGTCGTAATCCGGGGCGACGGAATCGACTTTCTCGCCTGCAGCGCCGTCGGCCCCACCCCACGCACCCGCAGTGGTAAATGAAAAGAGGATGAGCCCGACCATGAGGAGGCCACCTGCAGCGAGCCACCGATTCATGCTGTCACCCCCAGCCGGGTTCGGACCGACTCACTCGACATGGAGATGTAGCCGATCAAGCCAGCCGCGAGTGCGCCTTCGACGATTCCAATCGGGAGCTGCGTCACCGCGAAGACGCCCAAAAACGTGATCGCGGAATCGATCACGCCACTGAGTCCCGGTTCCGCCGGGAACGCAAGGGCAAGCTGGGTAGACGTGACGACGTACGTCGTCCAGTCAGCGACGAGGGCTGCAGCGAACGTCGCCTTCTGAAGGTCCGTGTGGGGCTTGACCGAGCGGTAGACGGTCCAGCCAAAGAGGGGGCCGATGATTCCCATCGACGTAACGTTCGCACCGAGGGTCGTCAGGCCGCCGTGACCGAGCAACAACGACTGATACAGCAGAACGATCGTCGACAGAAACGCGGTGACGGCTGGCCCGAAGAGGACCACCGCAATGCCAGTGCCCGTCGGATGCGACGTACTCCCGGTAACGGACGGCAGTTTCAGCGCCGACAGGACGAAGATGAACGCCGCAGCGACAGCAATATGTGATTTGTTAACATCCCCATCCTTCACCAGACGCGCAGTCTTCAGCGCCCCGTAGCCGACGACTGGAGCCGCAATCGCGTACCACGCGAGTGCCCAGACACCGGGCAGGAACCCTTCCATGATGTGCATATGTAATCGCCGTACTCGCAGCTATGTGTCTTCCCCCATTAAAACAATTTTGATTGATCTAATACAAGCAGGTTTTCTCTCGAGGGGGCGCCCGATCGCCCGAAATTCTGTGGCGTCACCCGGGTAGCGAATGGATGGTGCGAGCAATGACACCCCGAGCAGAACCAGATCGGTCGCTGGCACGTGGTCGCCGGGCTCCGGCCAGACTGGACAGCAGTGAGCACACGGCCGGGCGGTCCCATCACTATCGGAACAACTGAAACGGTTTACACACTGATCGCACAGCCCTCGTGCGATCAAATGTGCACTGACTGTCAGTGGCGACTATCCCGTCGACTGGAGTCACCGAATCGAGTACTGGTCGGAGCGTCCACCGGATCTGGAACAAAGTAGAACAATCACACGAGTTCATACGGATTCATACGACGATCGCGAGCTCTCTCCAAGCTGTGTACTCGTATGTTCGACTCTTAACAACCCTTTTGAGCGATACAGTGAGTGGTGTATGTGAATACGCATCATGGGAGTTATTGACCGGCTGAAAGCGATCGGCCCGGGGGCGCTCGTCGCGGCGGCGTTCGTCGGTCCAGGGACGGTAACGACTGCAAGCGTGATCGGCGCGGAGTACGCGTACGTGCTCGTGTGGACGATTGCGTTTTCGATTCTGGCGACGATCGTCCTTCAGGAGATGAGCGCGCGACTGGGACTGATCACGCAGGAAGGACTGGGGGAGGCGTTCCGAAACGAGTTCGACAATCCGCTTCCACGAACGATCTCGGTCGCGCTCGTCGTGAGTGCAATCGGGATCGGGACAGCGGCGTTCCAGACGGGCAACATCGTCGGCGGCGCTGCTGGCCTGTCGACGATCACCGGCGTCAGCGAAAACGTTTGGGGCCCGATTATGGGCATCATCGCCGCCGGACTGCTGTGGACGGGCAACTACAAGCTGATCGAACGGGTCTTCATCGGCCTCGTCGGGGTCATGGGCGCGGCGTTCCTGCTCAACGCCGTCATGGTCCGACCGGACGTCGGCGCGCTTGCGGGCGGCCTCGTCCCGACGGTTCCCGACGGCTCGGCGTATCTCATCGCCGGCCTCATCGGAACCACCGTCGTCGGCTACAACCTGTTCCTGCACGCGAGTACCGTCCAGGAACGGTGGGACGGCGCGAGCGACCTCACGGAGTGTCGTACGGACACGATCGGGATGGTCATCGTCGGCGGCCTCATCACGACGGCGATCGTCGTCACGGCCGCCGCAGTGTTCCCGAAGGGGACCTCGATCAGTAACGTCGGCGAGATGGGCGACCAGCTCGAGCCCGTCTTCGGCGGCTACGCGCTCACGTTCTTCTCGATCGGCCTGTTCGCGGCCGGCTTTACCAGCGCGATGAGCGCGCCGCTTGCGGGTGCCTACGCCACCGCCGGCGCGCTCGGCTGGGAACGTGACCTGACCTCGACGCGGTTCCGGGCGATCTGGATGACCATCCTCAGCGTCGGCATCGTCTTTTCGGCGCTCGACTACAATCCCATCCAGGTGATCGTCTTCGCACAGGTGGCCAACGGACTCCTGCTCCCGATTGTGGCCGTCTTCCTCATCTACGCGATGAACAACAGCGACCTGCTCGGCGAGTACACGAACACCACCCTCCAGAACGTTCTCGGTGGGCTCGTGACGCTCGTCGTCGTCGGCATCGGCCTGCGAACGCTCTACGACGTGCTGCTCGTCTAACGAAATTCAAATGACAGAGTCAACAAACCAGGACACGAATTCGGACGCAATGGCCAACAACGATTCGATCGCGGACGACGAGACCCGCATCGGCGTCGACGTCGGCGGCACGTTCACCGACGTGGCGCTGTCGGTCGACGATCGGCTCGTCACCGCGAAGGTGCCATCAACCGAGCCCCAGCACGTCGGCGTGCTCGAGGGCATCGAAAAGGCGTGTGACGACGCCGGCATCGCACCCAGCGAGATCGACGGCTTCGCTCACGCGATGACCGTCTCGGTCAACGCCCTCCTCGAGCGCGGCGGCGCACAGACGGCGCTGGTGACCACTGAAGGGTTCCGGGACGTTCTCGAGATCGGACGGCAGGATCGGCCGGATCTGTACGATCTCGAGGCCGAAAAGCCCGACGCGCTGGTCCCTCGAGAGCGGCGGTTCGAAGTCGACGAACGAACGACCGAAGCCGGCGTCGAGCGGCCAGTCGACGCTGCCGAGATCCGCGAGCTGGCGGCGACGCTACGCGACAGCGATGTCGAGGCGGTCGCGGTCTCCCTGCTGCACGCCTACGCGGATCCCGAAAACGAACGGATCGTCGCCGAGACGCTCCGCGAGGAACTGGATGTCCCGGTTTCCGCGTCCCACGAAGTGCTCGCGGAGTTCCGCGAGTTCGAGCGAACGTCGACGACGGCCGTCGACGCCTACGTCCGGCCGGCGATCGATACCTACGTCGGCCAACTGGTCGACGAAGCCAGCGAGGCGGGAATTCCGGCACCACAGATCATGCAGGCCAACGGTGGGATCGCCGACCCGGAAACGGTGCGCGAACACGCCGTGACGACGACGCTGTCGGGACCTGCCGCCGGCGTCGTCGGTGCCGCAGCGACCGTCGACGACGACGATGTCGAGGGACTCGTGACCTTCGATATGGGCGGCACCTCGAGCGACGTGAGCCTCGTCCGGGACGGACAGGCCGAACGGACGACCGACGCGGAAATCGACGGGTTGCCGATCCGGACGCCGATGGTCGACGTCAACACCGTCGGCGCAGGTGGCGGCTCGATCGCCTGGGTCGACGCCGGCGGCGCGCTCCGTGTCGGGCCGGAATCCTCGGGCTCCCAGCCCGGCCCCGCCTGCTACGGCCGCGGTGGGACCAAGCCGACTGTCACGGACGCCAACGTTGTGCTGGGCTACATCGGCCCCGAGACCGCACTCGGCGGCGAGATGACCCTCGATATCGAGGCCGCCCGTGACGCGCTCGGTCGACTGGCCGACGAAGCCGGCCTCAAGGGGCCGCTCGAGGCGGCACAGGGCGTCTACCGTGTGGCGAATGCGACGATGACGCGGACGATCCGCTCGGTGACCGTCGAGCGAGGCCACGACCCCCGCGAGTTCGCGCTCGTGGCCTTCGGCGGCGCGGGACCGATGCACGCCGCGGCACTGGCCGACTCGCTGTCGGTCGATCGCGTCGTCGTTCCGCGACCGGGAGGGGTCCTCTCGGCCTTCGGCCTGCTCGCGGCCGACGAGAGCTACGACGCCGTGCGAACGGTCGGTGTCGACCTCGACGGCGCAGATCGGGCGACGCTCGAGAATGTCTACGACGACCTCGTCGCGGACGTACTCGCGGACGCATCCGACCGGGACGCGGCACAGGTCGAACGGGCCGCCGACTGCCGGTATGCAGGTCAGAGCTTCGAACTAACCGTCCCTGTCGACGAAGCGTTCGACGCAGCGGCGGTCGAAACGCGCTTCCACGACGCCCACGAGCGGACCTACGGCTACGCGATGGACGAATCGGTCGAGGTCGTCAACCTCCGCGCGACGGCGACGGTCCCGGGCTCGGAGCCGGGGATCAGCCACGAGGGAACGGGCGACGCCGTGGTCGGCAGCCGGGAGGCACACTTCCCCGGCACTGGGGCGCGGGAGACGACAGTCTACGACTGGGACCGACTCGAGACGGGTGCATCGGTCGCGGGACCGGCAGTGCTCGAACAGGCAGAGAGTACGACGGTCGTCCCGCCGGCCTGGTCTGGTGAGATCCTCGCCGATGGGACGCTCGTCATGACGCGAACGGAGGAGGAAGGACGATGACACGGAATTCGACGACCAACGCGGCGGGCAGTATCGATCCAGTGACCCTCGAGGTCCTGCGCAACCAGCTCGAGAGCGTCGCCGAGGAGATGGGCCAGACCCTGATCCGCGGGGCCTACTCGCCGAACATCAAGGAGCGCCGCGACTGTTCGACGGCGCTGTTCGACGCCGAGGGGCGGATGATCGCCCAGGCCGAACACATTCCGGTCCACCTCGGCGCGATGCCCGCGGCGGTCAAGGCCGTCCGCGAGCACGATCCCCAGCCGGGCGACGTGTTCGTGCTCAACGACCCCTTCACTGGCGGGACGCATCTGCCGGACGTGACGATGGTCTCGCCGATCGCCCCCGACGAGGAGATCGTCGGCTACGCCGTCTCTCGAGCCCACCACGCCGATGTCGGCGGGATGACCCCCGGCAGCATGCCCGCGGGCGCACAGGAGATTTACCAGGAAGGGCTTCGCCTGCCGCCGACCCGCCTCGTCGAGGCCGGCGAGACTCGTGAGGACGTCCGCGCGCTCGTGCTCGCGAACGTTCGCAACGCCCGCGAGCGCCGGGCCGACCTCCGGGCACAGCAGGCAGCCAACGAACGCGCCGAGGAACGCCTCGCCGCGCTCTTCGAAGAGCACGGCCGCGAGACCGTCCTCACCGGCTTCGACGCCGTGATCGACTACTCGCGCGAGCGGATCACCGACGAAATCGCAGCGCTGCCCGACGGCACCTACGAGGCCACCGACGTCCTCGAGGGCGACGGCGTCACCGACGAAGACATCGAGATCAGCGTCGCCGTGACGGTCGACGGCGAGGCGATCGACGTCGATTTCTCGGGTACTGCGGCCCAACTCGAGGGCAACCTCAACGCCCCGCTGGCGGTCGCGACGAGCGCCGTCTACTTCGTCGTGCGCTCGATCACCGACCCCGAGATCCCGCCGAACCACGGCTGCTACGAGCCCGTGACCGTCAACGCGCCTGAAGGGACGCTCCTGAACCCGGAAGCCCCGGCCGCCGTGGTCGGCGGCAACGTCGAAACCAGCCAGCGCGTGACTGACGTCGTCTTCACCGCGCTCGCGCAGGCAGCACCCGATCGGGTGCCTGCACAGGGACAGGGAACGATGAACAATCTCACCATCGGCGCCCGGGACGGCTCCTTTACCTACTACGAGACGATCGCCGGCGGCTTCGGTGCCCGCGCCGACCGCGACGGGATGGACGGCGTTCAGGTCGGCATGACCAACACGCTCAACACGCCGATCGAATCCTTAGAGACCGAGTATCCGCTGCGTGTCGAGCGCTACGCACTCCGCGATGGCAGCGGCGGCCGCGGCCGCCATCGCGGCGGACTGGGCCTCGAGCGCTCGGTCACCGTCGAGAAAGCGTCGACGGTGTCGCTGTTGACCGAGCGCCGTCGCCACGCGCCGAAAGGCGTCGCCGGCGGTGAGGACGGCGCGACCGGCGAGAACCTGATCGACGGTGAGCCGGCACCTGCGAAAACGACAGTCGACGTCGACGCCGGGACGACGGTCACCGTCAAAACACCCGGCGGTGGCGGCCACGGCGAGCCGGCAGACGACGGTGGCGACAATGTCTGAGCCGAGCGACCGCGCCGACCGGATAGGCTTGGTCGTTCCCTCGTCGAACACGACGGCCGAGCGGGAATTCCGGGCACACCTCCCGAATTCGGTCACCGTCCACGGCGCGCGCATGGCCCTCGAGTCGGTCACCGTCGACGAACTCGACGCGATGAGCGACGACGCGGCCCGCGCAGCAAAGTTGCTCGGCCACGCCGGCATCGACGCGGTCGCCTACGCCTGTACCACCGGTAGCTTACTCCACGGGCCGGGATTCGACGCCGAACTCGAGGAGCGACTGACTGAGGCGACCGGCGTCCCAGCAGTGGCGACGGCCCGCTCGGTCGTCCGCGGGCTCGAGGCGCTCGACGCCGAGCGCATCGCGGTCGTGACACCCTATACCAGCGACCTCGACGAAAAAGAGCAGGACTTCCTCGAAGCAGCGGGGTTCGAAGTCGCATCGATCGACGGCCGGGGACTCGCAGCGAACACGGCAATCGGTGCGCTGACGCCTGATGACGCGTTCCAACAGGTCCGCGAGGCCGTCGATCCCGCCGCCCTCGACGCCGTCTTCGTCTCCTGTACGAACTACCGCTCGCTGGCCGTGGTCGACGACCTCGAATCAAAACTTGGGGTGCCGGTGATCACGAGCAACGGCGCAACGCTGTGGGACCTCTGTGGAGCGGCGGATATCGCAGTCGACGGCCCGGGAACGCTGTTCAATCACGACCGCTAACGCCGCGCCCAGTGTGGGCCGCGCCACCACGGTAGCGTCGTGTCGACCGTTGGCATCGGTGGCCGAAGTCTCCGGTGACGGTGCGCTTTTGACGGCGCTGCCCTACGCTTCGGTATGAAGCTCACCGGCGTGGCGGACCTGCCCGAGATCCGCCCCGGCGACGACATCGCCGCGCTCGTCGCGGAGCGGGCCGCCCTCGAGCCCGGCGACGTACTCACCGTCGCGAGTACGATCGTCTCGAAAGCCGAGGGCCGGACGGCCGATCTCGCCGACTACCCCGTCAGCGGCCGTGCCCAGGAGATCGCCGACCGCATCGAAGCCGTGGCTGGCGAGGAGAAAGATCCGCGGTTCGCACAGGCGGTGCTCGAGGAGAGCACGGAACTGCTGATCGACTGTCCGTTCCTGCTGGCCGAAACCCGCTTTGGCCACATTGCGCCGAACGCGGGGATCGACCGCTCGAACGTGCCCGACCACGACCTGTTGTTGCTGCCGAAGCGACCGCGCGAGAGCGCCGAACGGATCCGCGTGGGCCTCGAAGCACAGGGCTTCGAGGACGTCGCAGTGATCGTCACAGACACCTGCGGACGGCCGTTTCGCCACGGCCAGCGCGGCGTCGCGATCGGCTGGGCCGGCATGCCAGCGAGCCGCGACTGGCGCGGCGAACGCGACCGTGACGGCCACGAACTCGGCGTCACCGTCCAGTCCGTGGTCGACGAACTGGCGGCCGCCGCGAACCTCGTCACCGGCGAGGGAGCCGGCGGAACGCCCGCCGTGGTCGTCCGCGATTGGGACTTTGGCGATCACGACGGGAGCGACGAACTGTTTCGCGCCGTCGAGGACGATCTCGTCCGACAGGCGCTGCGAGAATGGAGCTTTGACGACGCATGACAGGAAACACCGACTCGAGCGACGACGCACCGACTGCAAGCACCGACCCGACGTGGGCCATCGAACTCACGCCCGAACATCCGCCCGAGCGGATCGCCGACCTCGCGGCACTGGCCGAAACCGAGGGGTTCGACATCGCGTTCGCGAGCAGCCACTACTTCAACCGCGACCCGTTCGTGGTGTGCTCGCGGATGGCCGACGCCACCGACGACCTCCGGCTCGGACCGGGCGTGGTCAACCCCTACGAGACCCATCCCGTGAAACTCGCAGCACAGGTAGCGACGATCGACGAGGTCAGCGACGGCCGCGCGGTCTTCGGCGTCGGTGCCGGTGACCGCTCCTCGCTGTCGAATCTGGGGATCGACCGCGACAGGCCACTGCGACGCGTCCTCGAGACGTTCGACCTCGCGCGCGATCTGTGGGCCGGCAAGACGGTCACCCACGACGGAACCTTCAGCGCGACCGACGCCTCGCTCAATCTCGAGCCACCGTCGGGCCGGATTCCGACCTATGTTGGCGCACAGGGGCCGCACATGCTCCGGATGAGCGCGAAACACGCCGACGGCGCGCTGGTCAACGCCTCACATCCGAAAGACCTCGAGTGGGCCGCGGGCCAACTCCAAAAAGGGCTGGCAGAGCGGCCGGACGACTACGGCGACTTCGAGGCGCTCGCGTTCGCGAGCGTCAGCGTCGCCGGCAGCGAGGACGAGGCACGCGAGGCGGCCCGCCCGCCCGTCGCCTTCATCGTCGGTGGGGCCGCAGAACCGGTCCTCGAGCGCCACGACATCGACCGCGAGGCCGCCACTGCCGTGAGCGAGGCACTCGAGCAAGGAGAGCTTACCGAGGCGTTCGGTCACGTCACCCCGGCGATGATCGACGCCTTCTGTATCGCGGGCACGACGGAAACGGTCGCCGACCAGTTCGCGGCGGCGCTCGAGCACGTCGACGGGATCGTCGTGGGCTCGCCGCTGGGGCCGGATCTCGAAGATGCAGTCGAACGTGCAAGCGAGGCGCTCACACGCGCGACGCAATAAAAACGAAACTGCGGAATCTCCTTAGCTCGCAGTAAAGAGGTTGCCGACGGCACCGAGCGTCAGCAGCCCGAAGACGGCCATCGAGAACGCGACGAGGAGCCCACCGACCAGGACGAGCAGGGGCGCGAGTCCGTCGCCCATCGCCACGTCGCTGAAGAGGCTGATCATTTCGCTAATGTTGTCCACGATAATGTTCATCGGTGTGATAGTGACCATATTCGGGGGTTGTTATCGATGCTACTTGGCGGTGCCGGTCCCGCGCCGACGGAGCGATTATACCGGTCGCGGACCTACCCCGACTCGTGACCGACGACGCGACGCTTTCAGATTTCGCAGTCGCTGACGAGGAGTCGCCGACGGACGCGAGTACCGACGCAGACGGGTCGACGGGGGAAGCCAGCCTGTCGACGTACGCCTGGGGCGAGTACATGTGTACCCAATGTGAGCAGTCGACCAACCGCGCCTGGCGTGATGACGGCGACCTCGTCTGTCCGGACTGCAAATCGTGGTAAGGGACGGGAGAGACCGGCAATAGAGCCCGTCTCGAGGCGGGCTTGCGAGTGCGCTCCCGAAGTTTTATGTTTTCGTCGCGGTTGTATTCACTTGCAATGGCGAAAGGTACGGTCGCATTCTTCAACGACACTGGCGGCTACGGATTCATCGAGACTGACGACGCGGACGAGGACGTGTTCTTCCACATGGAGGACATCGGCGGTCCTGACCTCGAGGAGGGGCAGGAGCTGGAATTCGACATCGAGGAGGCCGAGAAGGGGCCACGCGCGACCAACGTCGAGCGGCTCTAGGCAGGTCCGACAGGAGGTATCGTTTTCTGATTGCTACGTCCATAGCGGCAGCGCTCGCGTGAGCGCTGAGGGCTCGAGCGACTGCTATCGGCGGCCGCGTCTTCTGTCATAGGTGTCATTCACGTAGCACAAAACATATGTTCCGAAGTGTTGGATGGCGTCGTACTGGCCGAGTCCCCGCCAAAAGCCACCAGCATATGACTGATACGAATTCGACAGGAGATGCAAGCACCGAGCCAACGGCCGCTGGCGATCGCCTCGAGATCCCGACGGTCGAACGGCTCTGTGCCGACATCGAAGCAAACGTCTCGCGCGTCATCGTCGGCCATGAAGACGTTATCGAACACGTCGTCATCGCCCTCCTCGGCCGTGGCCACGTCTTACTCGATGACGTTCCCGGCGTCGGCAAGACCATGCTCGCGCGATCAGTCGCCACATCGGTCGACTGTTCGTTCAGCCGCATCCAGTTCACGCCAGATCTCCTCCCGACCGACGTCACCGGCGTGAACGTCTTCAACCAGCAAACCCGCGAGTTCGAGTTCCAGCCCGGCCCCGTCTTCAGCAACATCGTGCTGGGCGACGAGATCAACCGCGCGCCGCCGAAGACCCAGGCCGCGTTGCTCGAGGCCATGGAAGAAGAGCAAGTCACTACCGACGGTCAGACGCGCACGCTGCCGACGCCGTTTACCGTGATCGCGACCCAGAACGCCGTCGAGCCGAATCGGACCTACGATCTGCCCTTCGCCGAGGTCGACCGTTTCATGAAGAAACTCCACCTGGGCTACCCCGAGCCCGGCGAGGAAGCTGACTTACTCGGCCGGACCGTCGGCGATCACCCCATCGAATCACTCGAGCCGGTGACCGACCGCGAGACGCTCGTTGCCGCCCGCGAAACCGTCTCGAAAGTGCAGGTCGCACAGCCGGTTCGAGAGTACGTGACGCGACTCGCGGCCGATACCCGCGAACATGCCCACATCGGCGTCAGCCCCCGTGGGACGATCTCGCTGTTGTGCGCGGCACAGGCGCGTGCCGCCGCGAACGGCCGGGAGTACGTCCTCCCCGACGACATCCAAACCGAAGCCCCCGTCGTCATGAGCCATCGGATCAAAACGGCCGACCGTGATCGTGACGGGGACGCGATCGTCGCCGACGCGCTCGAGCGTGTCCCCATCGAATGAGACTCACACGCCGAGGCTGGGCCGTCGTCGCAACCGCGGGCGGAGCCGTCGCGCTGAGCTGGCGGTTCGGTCCCCGAGCGCTGAATGCGGTCGTCGTCCCACTGGTCGTCGTCTTGCTTGCCGGCCTCGTCACGGTCGGCCGCACAGATCGGCCACGCGTCACCCGCCAGCCCGTCGCCGAGGGGTTCGTTGGCGAGCACCGGACGGTCGCGGTCACGATCGAGACCGATGGCCCGCTCGCCGCAACCGTCAGCGACGCCGTCGGCGAGGGCCTCTCAGCAGCCACCAGACCCGTCGCCGCGATCACGCTCGAGGACGAACAGACGGTTACCTACGACATCGAACTCGCACACCGAGGCCGCCACCGAGTCGGCCCACTCGAGATCGTCGTCAGCGACGTCGTCGGCCTCGTCGAACGTCGCTTCGAGTACCACGAACGAACGTCCGTGCTTACCTATCCGCGAGTCCACGAAGTCGGTCAGGGAGCCGCCGACGAGCTGCAGGCGCTGGCCGGCATCACCGAGCGCCGCGAGCACGAGACGTTCGACCACCTCCGGGAATACCACCGTGGAGACCCGCTTCGCGACGTTCACTGGAAGAGCGCAGCCAAACGCCCCGACGGTGACCTGCTCGTCAGGGAGTACGCTGAAAGCGAGGGCAGCACTGCCGTCAGCGTCGCCGCCGAATGTGTCGCCGGCCGCGACGACGAGTTGGCGGCAGCCGCCGCGACTGTCGTGACCGTCCTCCTCGAGCGAGAGCTCTCGGTCGGACTCGTCGTTCCCGACGGGAACGTGCCACCAGACGCGGGCCGGGAGCACCATCGGACGCTCCTCGGCCTGCTTGCCGTCGTCGATGCCGGTGAACTCGACGAACGAACACGACGGGCCGCCGACGTGGTGGTTCGAACCGACGCACACGGAACGACGATCGTCGGCGGCGACCGCGAACTGCCCTTCGATGCAGGTGGTGCTGTCGACCACCCGGAGGTGACGACATGAGCACGGACGTGTCCGGGCGAGCCGACAAGCGGCCGATCTCGCTCGGGACGGACGGGGTCGCCGGCGCTGGGGCTGCCCGCTCGGTCGCACTGTTCTGTGTGCTGGTCTTGACGGCGTCGTACGTGAGCGTCCTCTATGGGATCACGCAGGTCGTTGGCGGCAGTCTGTCGCTGCTTGCACTCGTCACGGCGATGCTCGTCGGGGCGACGGTACTTGCACGACTGATTCGGCCGTGGACCGCAGCGGCCCTTGCGTTGGCAGCCGCTGGGATCGGCTTCGGCTACTATCTCACGTCGGCCGGTGGCGATCCGAGCGTCGTCATTACGGCAGCCGACACGATCGTCTCGGATACCGTCGCGCTCGCGACCGGGCTGCCTATCCTTCAGATGGTACAAGCGGGCATCTGGACGCTGGGGTTTGCACCTGGACCCGTCTTCCTCTCGTGGTATCTCGCCATGCGAGGCCAGTACGGACTCGGTGTCGTCCCCGGCGGAGCCGCGCTTGGGTTTCTCGTGCTGACTGGCGACGCGGGCATGCTCGTCACCGTGACCGGCACCCTCGCCGCCATCGGAGCCATCGCGGCCGGCGAACTCGAGCGCCACGGCGGCTCGATCCAGCAGGCGGACCTGCTCGCGGCGCTGTTCGCACTCGCCATTGTCCTCTCGCTTTCGGTCACAGTCGTCCCCGGCCAGCCGACGGCACCGACCCACCTCGCTCAAGGCGAGCCCGGTTCGCTCGAGGCAACGCTCGACACCGCTCCTCGGCAGTCAGGAATCGCCGGCCCAGTCAACCTCTCGCCTGCGGTCCGATTTACCGTCGAGTCGGACCAGCGATCGTACTGGCGGACCGGCGTCTACGACCGATTCACCGGCGACGGGTGGATCCGGACCGGTCGGAGCAGCCAGTACGACGAGCCGCTTACATCGCCGCCCAACGGCGGCGAGACGGTCGAACAGACCATCACCGCCGAGACGAAACTGGGCGTCATACCCGTCGCGCCACAGCCGATCACCCTCGACGGCGACGTGACACGACGGACAACTGTCTCGAGACACGGCCAGCCGCGGCCGGAAACGCCGCTGTCGGCAGGCGAACGCTACACCGTCATGAGTAGCGTCGTCGATCCCGACCCAGCGGCGCTTCGGACTGCCGGAACGGACTATCCCGACAGTGTCACGGACCGATATCTCCAGCTGCCCGAAAGTACCTCGAGCGAGTTCCGAGCGCGGACCGCCGAGATCACGGCCGACGCTGAGAATCCATACGAGACCGCAGTTGCGATCGAACGCCACCTCGAGTCATCGAAGGACTACTCGCTGTCGGTCACCAAGCCCGACGGCAACGTCGCCGAGGCGTTCACGACGGAGATGGAGGCAGGCTACTGTGTCTACTTCGCGACGGCGATGACACAGATGCTCCGCGCCGAAGGGGTCCCAGCCCGCTACGTCACCGGCTACACGAGCGGCCAGCAGATCGACGACGAGACCTACGTCGTCCGTGGGCTCGACGCCCACGCCTGGGTCGAAGTCTACTTCCCCGAGCACGGGTGGGTCCGGTTCGATCCGACGCCGGGCGACAGCCGCGACGCGGTCCACACCGACCGGCTCGAGCAAGCCCGCGACGCCGGTAGCGAGAACGTAGACACGGAAGAAAGCGACGACGTCCCGGTTCCCGACGAGTCGTCTGCTCCACCTGGTACCGAGCCCGGCGAACAACCGGAGCCCGGCCCCAACGAAACCACCGAGACGGACGACCCGAACGAATCGACACCGGCGACGCAGGGCAACGAGACAAACGAGACGCCGTCTAACCCAGCGACCGGCACGAGCGGCGGCGACTCGATAACCGATGGCTCGCTCGTCACGATCACGCGCGAAACGGCAGCGCTCGGACTCGTAGCGCTCGTCGGCCTCGCCGCGGGCGCGCGCCGAACCGACGCGGCGACGCGTCTCCGGCGCAAACTTGGTATCTACTGGCACGGTCGCCGACGCGATCCCGATCGGGACGCCGAACGCGCATTCGCCCGCCTCGAGTGCCTGCTCGCCCGGCAGTACCGTCCGCGGCGACGATCGGAGTCGGCTCGTGCATACCTGCACGCACTGTCGACGGCAGCCGACGCGGCCGACGCGACGCCGATCGACGCGCGGGCCGAACGCGTCGTCGACTACTACGAACGAGCGATCTACGGGACCGGCGTCAGTCGGACGGAAGCCGACGACGCGATCGCGATCGTCGACGAACTCGCTCGAGCCCGACTTCCAGTGGTCGGTCGGCTGCACTGAGACGGCTGACAGCCGACACTTCCGCAGTCAGTGACCGTGCGAGTCCCAGCGGACTCAAAAAGAACCACGCGAGCGCATGCGGGTCCCGATAGTGTTTAATATGCCCGTTTCATACCAACGAACGTAATGTCGGAAGTCTGCTCGACGTGCGGGCTGCCCGAGGAACTCTGCGTCTGCGAGGACGTAGCCAAGGGACAACAGCAACTCAACATCCGCATTGACGAGCGCAGATACGGGAAAGAGGTAACGATCGTCGAAGGATTCGATCCGAAGGACGTCGATCTGGACAGTCTCTCGTCGGATCTCAAATCGAAGTTCGCCTGTGGCGGCACCGTCGAGGACGACCAGATCGAACTGCAGGGGAACCACACCGGCCGCATCGAGGATTTCCTTCGGGACCGCGGCTTCAACGTCGCCTAATGCCCGCGATGCTCTGAGACGACTTCCGAACCCACGACCGCGTCGCAGTTCTCCTCTCGTTTTTTACGGCGCTCTCGAATAGCTGTGTCACTGTCGTTCGATGCGACATCCTGGTAGATAGACGGTTAGAACGGCGACTCACGCGTTGCCGACTCCCCGTCGTCCCCATCCTCGCGGATGAGGCCGAACTTCATGCCGTACTTATCGAGGCCACCAGCCATGCTCTCGACGCGCGCGTCGGCAGTCCCCTCGTACGAGCCGATGAGCCGTGCAGCCTGCACGCTCGATTTGCCATGCGGGCAGACAGTGACGATGTGGTCCGCGTCCTCGAGTTCGTCGACCCGGCTCGTGAGTTCGTAAAACGGGATGTTCTCGCTGCCGGGAATATGACTGTGCTCGAACGCTTGCTCGTCGCGAATGTCGACGATACAAACGTCGGCATCGTCCTCGAGCAGGTCGTGGACCTCGTCAGTGGAGATTTCGCCGTCCATTATCAGCGTGTTAGACGCGCGAGCCTAAGTCAGTAAAGGTTTCAGCAGCCGACCGCGGCAATCCAACGACGAGCGAGAAAACCGATAGCGCCTACAGCAGACCGTCTTCTTTCGCGAGCAACAACCCTTCCAACGTCGCGTCGTTCGCTGGCTGCTCGCGGGCACGCCCGAGTGCCTCGTCAACCGGTACGGTCGTCACCTCGAGGAACTCGTTGTTGTCAAGCTCCCGCTCGCCCGGCTCGAGCCCCTCGGCATAGACGATCGCACGATCGTGGCGCAAGACACCGGTCGCAACCGCGTACTCCTGAAGAAGCGCAGTGCTGGTGGGTCGAAAGCCGGACTCTTCCTCGAGTTCGCGCGTCGCCGCCTGTGTGTAAGACTCGCCGTCCTCGACGATCCCCGCCGGGAGCTCGAGATGTGTTTCGCGGATCGTCGGACGGTACTGTTCGACGAACAGGATGCGATCACCGGTGTCACGCTCATCACTACCGTCGTCCGTGTTCGCGAGGACACCACCATCGACCCGCGCGACAACGACCACTGCAGGCGGCAGGTCTGCCCAGTAGTATCGTTTCTCGCTCCCATCGGGCTGTTCGAAGCGGTCATAGCCGCCGTCGTACCAGCCCGTCTCGTACTCGGTTCGCTCCTCGAGTAAGTCCCAGTCGTCGGGTATAGTCATCGTCAACACGTGGGTCCGCAAGCAGATAATAGATGCTGGTCGCTGGCTTGTGGCCGATCCGTTCCCTGTACCCCCGAACTGACCGTCTAGACGAGGTCGCGATACAAGCGCCCGAACGCCTGCCGACGAAGCGTCGCGACTGCCGCCGCTTCCTCGTTCTGGAACGTCGCTGCGACGGCCTCATCGTCCGGTCCCACGTGCCAGACAGCGTGGTCGACGGCCTCGTGACCGACCGTCGTCACCTCGCCGTCGTACGTTTCGCGCCAGTCCTCGAACTCCGAACGGCTCCCGACGTGGACCTCGAGTAAACTCGCAAAAAGCGCGTCGCGTGCAGTTTCGACGACGTCGCCGGTGACGCGTTCGTCGTACTCGTCGCGGTCGAACGCCATCGCCTTCGCGACCTCACGGACGACCGTCTGGGCTGCAGGACCGACGGCGTCGTACGTCGCTCGCGCGTCCTCGACCGACTCGAAGGCAAACGTCCCCTCGGTGTGCATATCAGTCCAGTCGGACGAGTGGTAGTTACGCGTTTTCGTTCTCGTCGCCGTCGTCTTCGTGGTCCGTCATCTCGCGGGTCAGTTCAGCGGCCTCCTCGAGGACGCGCTGGGTCTCGGCGGTCATCGATCCGCGGCCGGGCTGGCGGCTCTGCCGTGCGATTCCCTCCTCGAGCGAGTCGGGACGACCAGGTTCGTGGCTGTGACCGTGATCGTGGCCGCCTGCCTCGAACTCGGGTGTGTCGATTTCCTGAACGTGTGGACTGATGCGCTCGCCGAGTTCGTCCGGCGTGCAGTCGCTCCAGTCGGGGGCATACTCGGCAAGCCACGCGCGGTGGTCCTCGCGACCGAGCGATGCGGTGATCGCAAGGTGGTTCGCGAGGTGTACTGCGTCTGCCTCCTCGGCATCACAGACCGGACAGGCGTATCCCATACCTGATCGTACGACTCCGGACGCTAAAACGTCCCGCAACCCGCTATCCCAGTTTCCGAATCATCACGATCGCATCCTCGCCGTCGGCATAGTAGCTGGGGACTCGCCGTAATGGCTCGAAGCCGAACTCCCGGTACAGCCGTTTCGCCCCGTCGTTGGACTGCCGCACCTCGAGTTTGACCGTGTCGGCACCGTGGGCCGCGAGCACGCCGAGCGATCGGGAGAGCAACGTGGAGGCGACACCCGCCCGACGGTAGTCAGGATGGACGGCAACGTCTTTGATGTGCCCGAGCGCGCGGCCGATCTGCTGTGTAACGTCGGCGACGACGTATCCGGCGATCCTTCCGTCGATTTCGGCAACAAGAAAGCCGGGTTCACCGAGGAATCGCTCGAAGGCGTCGTACGGCCAGGCCTGCGAAAAGGACGCGTTCTCGATGCGAACAACCGCAAGGAGATCCGCACGCTCTGCGGCCCTGATCGATACCGCCTCGCCGTCCTCGGGTGCGGAGGTCGTCACACGCGAGGCTAACACACCAAGCAGTAAAAGCCGTGCGCGTCGCGGCAGGGACATCCACGGTTCGCGGGTCGCGGTTGCAGCGTATTCGATATGAGTTGACCGAACAGACCTCCGTTATCAGTGTCGAACGACCGCGCGCCAGCCCACAGAGTCGCCGCGTCGGAACTGATCTGGCAGTATCCGGTTCGAATCTGAATTCAATTATCGCCAGCACCGCCTTACAAGGCCATTTATCGTGGTATGCGGGCGCACAATTCGTCGCGAGGAGTGCCTCATCTAGCGGCCCATATTGCCACATCCAGGCCGGTAGCGAGCACCTGTGCCCTCGAGACTCCTGTAAGACGCGCGAACTCCAGCGTCACGAACCACGACGCTTATTCTCACATCCCAACAGCAGCCAGGCAGTGTACACATCGCGATGATCGAAACAGCACGAAATAGCTGTCTCGAACAGCACCACAACGCCGGCAGGTCCGTGTTTCGGGCAGTCTACGCGACTCGAGCGAGCAGACAGCCATAAAATCGGCTTTCGACCCCTTTCGGAAAGACCGGGGTTTCTCTCGACTCTCGCATCGGATAGACTCGGTTGCGAAACCGGTTCGACACGCTGGCGTCGAACGCGCTACTCGTCGGAGATAGCGGCATAATCGACCCATAAGACAGAGCACGGGTATCTCTTGCAGCCGAAACGATACTTATACCAGCAGGGTTCGAAACGCCGTCGATGACTGACACAGCCGAATGCAATCCAAAGCCGGCCGAACAAAAACCAACGGAACGCGATGACGCACATCTCACCGACATCGAAGAGGGGGCCGGCTGTACGGAAATCTGGGAGCATCTCGCCGAGAAGCGCGAGGAATAACACCTCTCTCGTCCAGACAATGAGCTTTTTGATGCGAGTAACCTATGCAGGTTTATGACCGACAATCGACCCGGTGAGGGTTCGAACCGCCGCGCCGAGAACGGTCGATCGGTTCCGACGGATCGTGAATCGCCCGTCGGCGCACCAGTTATCCGGGGTGACGAATCGGTCACCGGAACTCGCGCCCGCGAAGCCGTACAATTCGACCCCGACGACGCCGACAGCCTCGCTGACGCCGCCGAAACCGTCCGCCGGTTCGCCGCTGGGAAAACCACCGACGACCACCTCTACATGCTCCGCGGTGCAGCCGCCTGTGCCGCTCTTGTCCGTGGTGAAGGCTCGTACAAAGCCGCTGCTGAACGCGCCGGTGGCGAAGCGACTGTCTCGTTCATCCGCAAATGGGCCCGCGTCCACGACCTTCCGCGGTCGGTCCGCAAACAGGTGGCGCTCGGTCAGATTGCACCGACCGCTGCCAAACACATCGCTCGCGTCGGTGGCGAAGCACGACTGTTGCTCGCGTGGGCAACCCTCGATGGCGACCTTACCGTCCGCGATGTCCGCAGCATCGCCAGCAAAGTCAACGATGGCGTTCCGATCGATCGGGCACTCATCAAACACGATGTCGTCCTCGGTGAACTCGAACTCACGCTCTCGCCAACGACGTACCGCGATCTCCGGCGACGGGCATCTATCGAAGGCGTCGAACCGGGTCAGCTCGTCACAGATGCGCTCGAACACTACTTCGAATAACGGCCTCCGCGCCGATCGAGAAAGAAACGTTTAACCGGGACTCCCCAAAAGAGAGAAGTGCAGGGCCGGTAGCTCAGTCTGGCAGAGCGTCTGGCTTTTAACCAGACGGTCGCGTGTTCAAATCGCGCCCGGCCCGCTTTTGCGACGAACAACTTCGTCAGGAGTACCGCGACTAGAGCGATTTCAAGGAGACGAGTCACAGCCCGCAGTGAGCAAAGCGAACGAACAGGAAGTCTCAGTGTCGTTCACAGACCCGTATCTCACCGTAACCAACTCCGCGAGCGACGAGCATTGAGAACAACAGTATTTGCACGCAGAGTGCGTGCATTCTCATCTCGTGTCACTTCCAAACAAACTCACAACCACCGTTCCTGTCTCGCGTTCTCTCTGCACGTTACAGGGGTGAAATATCATGTTTGACATGTCTCTCGGGACGAATCGTATTCCAGACGATCTCCAAACAGTGCCTATGGTGTCTCCCGACAGGACAGTCAGATATGTCCTACTGTTCGAGAGCAGGTGCTCTTACAACTGACTTCGAGACCTGAAGCACTCGAGACGCATACCAAAGTCCGCAACGCAAGCATCGATAACGGAACTGATCAACTACAGTCGGCGTCTAACTGCACGATCTACTCAACGAACAGTCCACCCACCTTGACTGACAGTAGTTTCGCTCAAGAGATCCCTGTCGACTCCGAAAAACGTGGAAAAGCCAAGGGCCGGATTTGAACCGGCGGTGGGCGGCTCTGCAGGCCGCTGCGTTCGGCCGGACTCTGCCACCTTGGCGCATCTTCCTCTTGTTACTGCGTTCGTTTAAGCATAGCGGTACGGATCAGCCCCGGTTAGAGCCTGACCGGCATATACGAAGAAAGCCCCACACAGCCACCGCGAACGCGGTCGCTCTGTGGGGCTATCGTATAGAGTATGAGTGGAGGCGGCGAAACGAGTTTCCCAGAGGGTCGCCCACTCCAGTACTCACCGTAACGCAGGCGAGCTTATCTTCCGTGTTCGGGATGGGTACGGGAGGAACCCCGCCGCTGTGGCCGCCGTAACGCCGACCAGCGGAATCGAACCGCCGTCATTCCAATATCGGTGGTGTGTCCAAGACCGTTATATACGTGTAGTCCAGTTTGCGTCCGGACCCGTTCACCGCGTCACGGATCCAATGCGTTATAGTTGTAGTGTATGAGTGTGTGGCTTGGCCGATTAGTGCTCGCGGACTCAACACCTCGTTGCCTTGGTGCGTACATCCCGAGTCTATCGATCTCGTCTTCTACGAGTGGCCTCAGTGGTATCTCTTTTCCAAGTGGGTTTCGAGCTTAGATGCGTTCAGCTCTTACCCCGTGGTGCGTGGCTGCCCAGCACGTGCTCTCTCGAACAACTGGTACACCAGTGGCACCCATTCGTAGTTCCTCTCGTACTATACGAACGTTCTCGTCAGATACCGTAACACCCCCAATAGATAGCAGCCGACCTGTCTCACGACGGTCTAAACCCAGCTCACGACCTCCTTTAATAGGCGAACAACCTCACCCTTGCCCGCTTCTGCACGGGCAGGATGGAGGGAACCGACATCGAGGTAGCAAGCCACCCGGTCGATATGTGCTCTTGCGGGTGACGACTCTGTTATCCCTAAGGTAGCTTTTCTGTCAGCAATTGGCCGCATCAAGCAGCCTAATTGGTTCGCTAGACCACGCTTTCGCGTCAGCGTCCGTCGTTGTGCCGGACACTGTCAGACTTCCGTATGCTCTTGCGCTCTTTCCCGCGTCTCCGACGCGGGTGAGGAAATCTTGGGGCGCGCTCGATATCTTTTCAAGCGCGTACCGCCCCAGTCAAACTGCCCGGCTACCAGTGTCCTCCGCCAGGAGTGAGAGTCGCAGTCACCATCGGGTAGTATTTCAATGCTGGCTCGGTGGCCCGCTAGCGCGGGTACCTGTGTACCGCCTCCTACCTATGCTGCACAATGGCGACCACGTCTCAGTGACAGCCTGCAGTAAAGCTCTATAGGGTCTTCGCTTCCCCTTGGGGGTCTCCAGACTCCGCACTGGAACGTACAGTTCACCGGGCCCAACGTTGGGACAGTGGCGCTCTCGTTGATCCATTCATGCAAGCCGCTACTGAAGCGGCAAGGTACTACGCTACCTTAAGAGGGTCATAGTTACCCCCGCCGTTAACAGGTCCTTCGTCCCCTTGTACGGGGTGTTCAGATACCTGCACTGGGCAGGATTCAGTGACCGTACGAGTCCTTACGGATTTGCGGTCACCTATGTTGTTACTAGACAGTCGGAGCGCCCGAGTCACTGCGACCTGCCCCTGAGAGGGCAGGCATCCCTTATTGCGAACGTACGGGACTAACTTGCCGAATTCCCTAACGTCGGTTGCTCCCGACAGACCTTGGCTTTCGCCGCCACGAGTACCTGTGTCGGATCTCGGTACGGACAGTGTGCTCACCTTTTCACGGGCTCTCGGTTGACCTGACTTGCGCTATCCAGCCATTCGATCGCTTCGTGCCATTACGGCTTCCACGATCTTCGACTGTTCGACCGGGCGAAGGCCCGGCTCAGGCGGCCCCAAAGCGTCGGCTTTGAGTGCACACTGGCATAGGAATATTAACCTATTTCCCTGTTGTCAGCTTCGACTTACGGGCTGACTTAGGACCGGCTAACCCTCAGCTGATCAGCAGTGCTGAGGAACCCTTACTCGTTCGGCCGTCGGGGGTCTCACCCGACTCACGCTGCTACTATGACCAGGATTTTCGTTACTGAACGGTCCACACGACTTCTCAGCCGTGCTTCCACCCGAACAGAACGCCAACCTACGGGATCACCTTGTGACAGGTGCCGCTAGGTCTCGGTGGTGGATTTGAGCCCCGATCATTTTGGGCGCCTCAAACCTCGGCCGGTAAGCTGTTACGCTTTTCTTAGAGGGTAGCTGCTTCTAAGCTCACCTCCCGGCTGTCTAGGGCTTGAGACCACCTTCGATCGCACTTAATCCACACTTGGGGACCTTAACCCAGCTCTGGGTTGTCTCCCTCACGGTACACAGGCTTACCCCGTGCACCGGACTCCCTGCGTCGAACGACGTTCGTAGGTTCGGAGTTGGACAGGGGGGCGCACTCCTCTCGGAGTGCGGTCCCCCAATCCGTCGCTCTACCCCACGAACTATCTCGGCAGAGGTGATGCTTCGACATCTTTCGGTTGGAACCAGCTGTTTCCGGACTCGATGGGCCTTTCACCCCTAGACGTAGATCACGAGAGGGTATTGTAGGACACCAACTCTAACAGGCCTCCACGTGCCTTTCGGCACGCTTCACCTTGTCCACGCCTAGATCGTCCGGTTTCGGGTCGTGCCCGTTTGACTCCCCGCGCTTGAACACGGCGGCCCTCACACAAAGTGCTGCGGCCATGTCGGTTTCCCTACGCCTTCCCCGATGATCGGGTTAGACTCGTCAAACAGGCACACTCCCTGGTTCGTTTTTCAAAACGTACGACAGAACACCGGCTTCCCAAACTTCCTACTAGAGGCTCGCGCCTCGGTCGTTTTGTCCGGGACCTTGTGTGCCCTGTCGCTCCATCGCCAACTGATTTCACGCCCTATTGCACCTCCCTTCATGGGGTGCTTTTCAGCGTTCGCTCACGCTACTTGTTCGCTATCGGTCTTGAGGAGTGTTTAGTCTTCCCAGTCGATGCCTGGGATCTTCACGAGGGATATCCAACCCCCGATACTCTGGAACTGACGCGTTCCGTACTTGACGACATTACGGGACTGTCACCCTGTTTCGTGCTCTGTTCCAAGAGACTTCGTGTCGCTGTTCGGGAAGTGAGAGTCAGTCCGAACACCACATTGCCCGAAGGCTTCGGTTTGGACTGTATCGCGTTCATTCGCCATTACTAACGACATCACGTTCGTTTTCTTTTCCTGCCGGTACTGAGATGTTTCAATTCCCGGCGTTCCCCATTGCGCGAAGCAATTGCGGTGGGGATTCCCATTCGGAGATCCTATGTTCTTTGCCTCCGTGCGGCTCCCATAGGCTTATCGCAGCTTGGCACGTCCTTCTTCAGCTCTCAAGCCGAGCGATCCACCAGCTGGCACAGTAGCCACGTTCATCGGATCGGCGTTGCGACAAAGTCGCAACGTTAAGTGACCCGGGAACGGGTCCAGTGGACGCCTGGACTACACGTACACACGGTCTCATCTGCACGCCAGTAGACAGCTGGCCTGCATTAACCCTTCCCAGCCACACTTACGCGGGCTGGTGCATCGGTTCGGTCGTACTCAATCGAAGTCCCGTCTCCCACTTAAGGGCACGGATTCGACGACCGAGTACGAAGCATGGACCCACAGGGATTCGAACCCTGGGCATCCTCCTTGCAAAGGAGGCACTCTCCCACTGAGCTATGGGCCCACGTCCACCCACAATCGGGTGGACAGAGATTGTGTTAGCCTTGGTAGTTCTAAGGTGCCCGATCGGCCAGTCGGCGCGATCGAACGTGCGGAAAACCGCTACGGTGGGCCAGGCGCGACGGCCTGGTCCCGGTCTGTGGAGGTGATCCAGCCGCAGATTCCCCTACGGCTACCTTGTTACGACTTAAGCCCCCTTGCGGAGCCCAGATTCGACCTCGGAATCGAGGCCTCATCCGGACCCCACTCGGGTGCTTTGACGGGCGGTGTGTGCAAGGAGCAGGGACGTATTCACCGCGCCCTTCTGAGGCGCGATTACTACCGAATCCAGCTTCATGAGGGCGAGTTTCAGCCCTCAATCCGAACTACGACCGAGTTTCGGAGATTAGCGTCCCCTTTCGGGGTTGCATCCCACTGTCTCGGCCATTGTAGCCCGCGTGTCGCCCAGCACATTCGGGGCATACTGACCTACCGTTGCCCGTTCCTTCCTCCAGTTTGGCACTGGCAGTCCTCCTAATGTACCCAACCACCACAAGGGTGTTGCTGGCAATTAGGAGTGCGGGTCTCGCTCGTTGCCTGACTTAACAGGACGCCTCACGGTACGAGCTGACGGCGGCCATGCACCTCCTCTCAATGGCTCCAGTAAGGTCATCAACCTGACCTTCACTGCACATTGTCGATGCTGGTGAGATGTCCGGCGTTGAGTCCAATTAAACCGCAGGCTCCTCCGGTTGTAGTGCTCCCCCGCCAATTCCTTTAAGTTTCATCCTTGCGGACGTACTTCCCAGGCGGTCTGCTTCACGGCTTCCCTACGGCACACCACAGGCTCGTAGCCTGTGGCACACCTAGCAGACATCGTTTACAGCTCGGACTACCCGGGTATCTAATCCGGTTCGTGACCCGAGCTTTCGTCCCTCACCGTCGGATCCGTCTTTCCAGAGCGCTTTCGCCACCGGTGGTCCGTCCAGGATTACGGGATTTCACTCCTACCCCGGACGTACCCTCTGGATCTTCCGGTCCCAAGCCACGCAGTTTCCACCGGACGCCCGCGCGTTGAGCGCGCGGATTTCCCGATAGACTTGCGTGGCCAGCTACGGACGCTTTAGGCCCAATAAGAGCGGTCATCACTCGTGCTGCCGGTATTACCGCGGCGGCTGGCACCGGTCTTGCCCAGCACTTATTCTACCACCTCCTTACGGTGGTGAAAAGCGAGGACTATATGCCCTCGCACTTGGAGTCCCCTTATCGCACTTTCGTGCAGTGTAAAGGTTTCGCGCCTGCTGCGCCCCGTAGGGCCCGGTATCTTGTCTCAGATACCGTCTCCGGGCTCTTGCTCTCACAACCCGTACCGATTATGGGCACGGTGGGCCGTTACCCCACCGTCTACCTAATCGGCCGCAGCCACATCCTATGGCGCCGGAGCGTTTCTGACTCTCGCCACTTCCAGGCTGAGAGCCGTATTCCGGATTAGCCTCAGTTTCCCGAGGTTGTCCGGATCCATAGGGTAGTTTGGCCACGTGTTACTGAGCTATCTGCTACGAGTCTAAACTCGTGCAACTAGCATGGCTAAATCGGACTCCAATAGCAATGACCTCCGGCAGGATCAACCGGAATGTAATGCTCTTCCCCAGCGAAGCTGGGGGAGTTGGCGGTGAATGTTAAGATACACTCACACATGGGTCCACACGTTCGGTGACACGATCGAATAACCGATCGGGCGTCACCGAACTACCAAGGCTAACATCAGATCCCGTCTGTACGGCGGACCGCAGGGGCGGGGTCCTCATCTTCTTCGTACTAAATCAGAATCGCCGAACACTACTTAAGGCCTACGAACTCCTCCCTTCAACGATAGGTAGTACCACACGAGCTACCGGATAGAGAGACGACTATAAATTTCGATCTTGTGAATCATATCCAAGTAACATTCAGAAATCAATAACATTCTAAATTGATAATGTACGCATATGCTGTAATATACATACATTCACAAGACCGATTCACCATTGGTAGATGATTAGATTGAGAATTAAAAGGTTTCAGCCATTACTCATTTCAACCTCATCATCTAGCTGAAGTTGTAACCGTTGTGACCCATTTGTCTCTTCACCATACGAATCCCGATATTGAATCCCACAGTTTTTAAGCATCAACGTTTCTCCATTCTGCTCAAATTTCTCGATCATGCGCTTTTGAGCTGCAGTTGCATCATAGAGATTCAGATCGACGAGTCCACGACCATCCCAATCGAACGTAGCAAAGTTTTCACTGTTTTTCCCGATGACACGCCCACTGAGGGACTTGCGAATTTCTCTATTAGTTTCAATTTTGTTTAATTCGGCTTGTGGGAGCGGCCTAACTGTACTTCCGAGGTTTAACTCCCCAGTTCACGCTGAGCGACCAGATTCTACAGGTTGAGCCGATTGAGAGAGATGAAATTACAGAAATCGGGTGGATATGGGATAGCTGTCTGAGATTAGTTCAGA